>Ga0126342_10020551_pt1 | contig 11095 bp, 13 predicted proteins | sample Cyp1metagenome_FD_92528 | JGI IMG/M metagenome (GOLD analysis project Ga0126342, IMG submission 92528) | Coral microbial communities from Lord Howe Island, Old Settlement Bay, Australia - Cyphastrea 1 metagenome | ecosystem: Host-associated > Invertebrates > Cnidaria > Coral ...
AATGTATGTAATGTATGTAATGTATGTAATGTATGTAATGTATGTAATGTATGTAATGTATGTAATGTATGTAATGTATGTAATGTATGTAATGTATGTAATGTATGTATGCATGCATGCATGTATGCATGTATGCATGTTTGCATCTATGCATCTATGCATGTATGCATGTATGCATGTATGCATGTATGCATGTATGCATGTATGCATGTATGCATGTATGCATGTATGCATGTATGCATGCATGCATGCATGTATGTATGTAATGTATGTAATGTATGTAATGTATGTAATGAGTGTAATGCATGTAATGAATGTAATGTATGTAATGTAAGTAATGCATGTAATGTATGTAATGTATGTAATGTATGTTATGTATGTAATGTATGTATGCATGTATGCATGTATGCATGTATGCATGTATGCACGTATGCATGCATGTATGCATGCATGTATGCATGTATGCATGTATGCTTGTATGCATGTGTGCTTGTATGCATGTATGCATGTATGGATGTATGGATGTATGGATGTATGGATGTATGTATGTATGTATATGTGTATATGTGTATATGTATATATGCATATATGTATATATGTATATACGCTTATATGATGTATATATGAATATACGTATATATGTATGTACATATGTACATATGAATTTATGTGTATACGTATATGTGTTTGTATGTAGGCAAATATGTATAAATGTATATTAGTATATATGAAAAAAAAAATCGGTATATCTGTAGTATATATGTTTATATGGATACATGTATTTATGTATATATGTATATGTGTATATATGTATATATGTATACGTGTACATATGTATATGTGTATGTGTGTATATATGTATATATGTGTATATGTATATATGTATATATGTATATATGTGTAGTTGTATGATTGAATATTTGTATATGTGTATATTTGTAAATTTGTATATTCGTATAGTTGTATATTTGTATATTTGTACATTTACATATTTGCATATTTGTATTTGTAAATGTGTCTATATATATATGTATATATGTAAGTCTGTATATGTGTATATACGTATATATGTATTTATGAATGTATGTATGCATGTATGTATGTATGTGAATGTATGTATGCATGTATGTATGTATGTATGTATGCGTGTATGTATGTATGTATGTGTGTATGTGTGTATGTATGTATGTAATGTAATGTAATGTAATGTAATGTAATGTAATGTAATGTAATGTATGTATGTATGTATATGTGTATGTATGTATGTATGTATGTATGTATGTATGCATGTTTGTATGTATGTATGTATGTATGCATGTATGTATGTATATATATATATATGTTTATTTGTATATATATATATATATGTGTATACGTATATACGTATGCATGCTGATGCATGTGCATATGGATATGTATATGTATATATACATGGACATGTATATTTACATGTACATGTATATGCATGTGTATTATTGTATATATATGTATGTATGTTTTTATATAAGCATAACTCTCTTTGTACTCTCAGAACCACAAATCATTCTGGAACGACATATGCATCCTAAATGTTGATGTTGAGGCACAGAGTATGGTCCATTTCTGTACATACGCGATCTACACCAGGACAAGTACAGAGTACATACAGTACAGTATGCATCTGGTTCCTCTGAAAAACATGTGTCGTTGGGATGAAAATAGCAAATGATTGCCTCCATACTCAGTGACTAATTTTCACCACTTTCCAGCCCTATCTGCTCAGTTTCCCATGTTTTCATGTCCCCGCACCACACGGCGTAGCCCATCGGTATCTTCTTCCAACTCCGTGATTTTCGCCTGGGGTGTTGGAGTTGCGCCAAAGGGGGCCATAGAAAGTAAGAATTTCCGGTATTTTACCACCGTGATGGGGATACAATGCGAATGTAGTGGGGATATAACCAATCATCAAACATGGGATACAACTGGAAAAATCGTTTAGCCATCATTTGTCTGTGGTTTAAGTCCCCATTGTCCTTATACTTATCATGAATCACCCTCTGGTAGTCAAACATGGCGTGTTGGAAAATCACCCATTTAGTTCGGCAAATTGTATGCCCAGTCCTGTCAGGTAATGTCATGCCATGTACTCTCTGGTACGGAAAATGGCCCATTGAGTTCGATGATTTACCCATGAAAAAATACTTTCCATTGCCATGTCTTGATTATTCCCAGTAGATTCCGCAGTTCTGGTGAATTGAACGGGGGCTATAGAATCATCTTGGGCGAAACTAGGGAAACACGGGTTCTAATACAACTAAAATAAGGAATTGAGCACCAAATAGGATAAGCAACAATCATGGGAACACGGCACACTAGAACCGGGGTATAACTAACCCAAAGTTGTGATTGTGAATGAGTGGGGCTATAGAGAAGCAGGATAAGTGAGGTTACATCCCCAACTATGCCCAGTGTTTTTCATGAACGGTACTGTGATGTTCCAACTGCTGTTGTTTCAATTCCATGTTGCTTGCTACGCCCACGTTTTTCTTGTTGCTATTTCCTGTGTGCTGCTGGGAGCACAGTTGATGTTCCTCACTTTGGCGGCTTAGAATCTGTAATTTTGGTTATTAACACATCAATTCTTGTTCTAGGGGGCCTAAAACAAATAATGCGTATCTTCAAAAAAAATAACGGATATTTAGTTATACCTCATAATTCCATATAATTCCCAGGCCAACTTATCATGACTTATCCCTTTGGGGTTTGCAACTTGCAACCCCCACTTCCCCATAACTCGCACCTTCAGCTCGCCTATGCGGCGTTCAGCATCCAACGCCTCCTCGGACTGCCTGGGATAAGGCAGTCGAAAGGTAAAGCAACATGCGGCGCATGGACAAAAGCAAGGGAAACTGAGAATTACTATATGGAATCATTGGGAAAGAATAAGTATATGGGTATTGTATATGGGATATACCAAAAGCATATGATGGGAAATTTGTTGTAATCAACAAAAATGGTGGTATAATAGGAGATACTAGGAATATGTAAATATATTACATTAAAATTACATTACATTACACTACATGACATTTCATTGCATTACATTACGTTACGTTACATTACATTGCATACATAACATGCATAACATACATTACATACATAACATACATAACATACATAATACGCATAATATACATTGCATGCAGTACATACATTACATACAAAGCATACATAACATACATTACATACATAACATGCATTACAAACATTACATGCATAACATACACAGCATACATAACATACATTACATAGCATACAGAACGTGCATAGCATACATAACATACATAACATACATAGCATACATAGCATACATAACATGCATAACATACATTACACACATAACACACAGAACATACCTACATACCATTACATTACAATGCATCACATTACAGTAAGTACAGTACATTACAGTACATTACATACATACATTACTTACAAACATACATGACATTGCATTGCACTGCAATGCATTGCGTTGCATTACATTACATAAAATTTCATTACAAACATTTACATACAGACATACATACATACATACCAATACATTCCATTCCATACATACATTACATTACATACATACATTACATTACATTGCATTACATTACAGCATTACATTACATTACATTACATTACATTACATGTATGCATGCATGCATGCATGCATTCATGCATGCATACATACATACATTACATGCATGCATGCATACATCCATCCATCCATCCAAGCATGCATACATACATACATACATAGAAACATACATACATACATACAGAAATAGATACATACATACATACATGCATACATACTTACATACATACATACATTACATACATTGCATACATTACATACATTACTTACATACATACATTGCATACGTTACATACATTACATACATTACATACATTACATAAATTACATACATTACATACATTACATACATGACATACATTACATACACTACATACACTACATACATTACATACATTACATACATTACATACATTACATACGTCACATACGTTACATACATTACATTCATTACATTACATTACATTACATTACATTACATTACATACATTACATACGTCACATACGTTACATACATTACATTCATTACATTACATTACATTACATTACATTACATTACATTACATACATTACATTACACTACAATACATTACATACATACATTACATACAGTACATGCATTACATGCGTCACATACATTACAGACATTACACACATTACATACATTACATACATTACATACATTACATACATTACATACATTCCATACATTACATACGTTACATACATTACATACATTACATACGTTACATACATTACATACATTACATACATTATTTGCATTACATACATTACATTACATTACACTACAATACATTACATACATACATTACATGCGTTACATACATTACATGCGTTACATACATTACAGACATTACACACAGTACATACATTACAGACATTACACACAGTACATACATTACATACATTACATACATTACATACATTACATACATTACATACATTACATACATTACATACATAACATACATAACATACATACATACATAGATACATACATACATACATACATTTATACATACATACATACATACATACATGACTAACATTACATACATACATAACTAACATTACATACATACATACATACATACATACATGCATACATGCATACATGCATACATGCATACATGCATACATGCATACATACATACATACACACTTACATACACTACATACATTACATACATTACATACATTCCATACATACATACATACATACATACATTACATACATACATACATTACATTACATTACATTACGTTACATTACATTACATTGCATTGCATTGCATTACATTACATTACATATCATTCATACATACATACATGCATACATACATACATACATTCATACATTACATACATACATACATACATACATACATTACATTACATTACACTACATTACATTACATTACATTACATTACATACATACATACAGACATACATACATACATACATACACACATTCATGCATACATGCATACATGCATACATGCATACATGCATACATGCATACATGCACACATGCACACATACATGCATGCATGCATGCATACATACATACATACATACATGCATACATACATACATCCATGCATACATACATACATACATGCATACATGCATACATACATACACACATACACACATACACACTGACATATACATTTATACACCTTGCATTGCATTATGTTACATTACATTACAATACATTACATTTTTACTTGTCATTACATGGCTTTACATTACATTGCATACATACAAGTAGTCCGGGCAAGCCGGGGACGAAAGTTTCAAAATTGAAGCGCTTGTAACTTATATACCGTGGAACAAAGACTGCGCCTATAGGGTGCGGCCAAGCCTTCTGTGCATGGCAGCAACAATCTCTTGACTGTTCATTCCGGTGCCATGTCTTGTGCAGGTTGGATCTTTTCTCATCTCACCTGATCTCATCGCATCGCAGCTTCTCTTGGAATTTGCTCATTGCATCCCATTGTCACCGCAGTCTGGCGTCCTATCTCATCTCATGTCTTCTCTCCTCATCTCAGCTCTTCTCAGTTGATCACAACATACCGCAACATATCACAACTGCTCTCATCTCTTCTCATGTCATCTGAGCTTTTCTCATCTCTTCTCAGCTCATCTGATTTTTTCTCTTTTCAGCTCCCCTCAGCTTCCCTTCATTCTATGCAGCTTGTCTCAATTCCCTTCTTCACCGCTCTTCTCATGTCAGGTCCTCTCAACTCATCCCATCTCATCTCACCTCAGCTTATCTCAGCTCTTCTTAGCTCTTCGCAGCTCATGTCAGCCCATCTCATGTCTTCTCATCTCTTCTCTTCCCACATCTGCAAAGCTCTTCTCAGCTCTTCTCACATCTTCTCACATCTTCTCAGCTGATCTCAGCTCTTCTCACCTCATCTCAGCTCTTCTCAGCTCACTGGCCCAAAAACCTGCTCCAAAACCGGATCCCGGCGCCAAAGCCACACAACGTACGATTTTGAACCCTTTTGAAAGGCAAATGCTAAAGGAAAATGGAAAGCTCCAAAAACGAGAAAAACTATCAATGACTCATCGGCGCAACTTTGGCGCAACCATTCCACATCGCAATGCGATTTGCAAGCGGCAAGTTGTAAAAGACCATGGAACTACATGCGCTGTAGCAACATAGAGCAACATTGATACAGCCACTTCAATGCGACTTGCAAGCAGCAACCTGCAAAAGATCATGGAACTATGTGCGCAACAGCAGTGCAGAGCAACTGCGACGCAGCCACTCCAATGAAATTTGCAATCAGCAGGTTGCAGGAGCTAAAAGAATCTTCTCCTGGCCAAAACCTGCTCCAAAACCGGGTCCCTGTGCCAAAGCCGGACAAAATTGATTTTGATGCCTACTTTTTAAACGGAATTTTACAAGGAAAATGACAAACGCCAAAAACGATACAATCACCATAAACTCATTGCGCAACCTTGTCGCAAGTGCACTGCAACTTCAACTTGTGAAAACGAAGCTTTCGTGTGAGACGTCCCTCAAAAAGTGAAAGTTGAAGTTGTGAAAACGAAGCTTTCGTGTGACGCATCCCTCAAAAGCTGAAAGTTGAAGATGTGAAAACGAAGCTTTCGTGCGAGACTACCCTCAAAAACTGAAAGTTGGAGCTGCAAAAATGAAGCTCTCGTGCGAGACGTCCTTGAAAAACTGAAAGTTGAAAATGGGCAAACGATGCTTTCATGCGAGACTTCCAAACGAAGCACTCCAACTTGGCAAACCGACGCCTGAAGCGGCAGTTACAGTGCGGGGCCGATTCAACCATGATCCAGGGACACCCGAGACCGTTTCGCACCCGTCGCTCAGACCCTGGCCATCCATCTTCCAAGGCACATATTGTGCTGCAAAACACAGCATCCCGCGCATCAGGCTCAAAAACGCATTTCGTGCGAGACTTCCCTCAAAAACTGAAAGTTGAAGATGTGAAAACGAAGCTTTCGTGCCAGACTTCCTTGCTGTGTGACTTCTTTGCTGTGAGATCTCTTTGCTGCGGGACCTCTTTGCTGTGAGATCTCTTGCTGTGAGATCTCTTTGCTGCCTTTGCTGTGAGACTTCTTTGCTGTGAGACTCCTTTGCTCTTTGCTGTGAGATCTCTTTGCTGTGAGATCGCTTTGCTGTGACACTTCTTTGCTGTGAAAAATCTCTTTGCTGTGAGATCTCTTTGCTGTGAGACTTCTTTGCTGTGAGATCACTTTACTGTGAGATCTCTTTGCTCTGAGATCGCTTTGCGAGACCTCTTTGCTGTGAGATCTCTTTGCTGTGAGACTTCTTTGCTGTGAGACCTCTTTGCTGTGAGATTTCTTTGCTGTGAGATCTCTTTGCTGTGAAACTTCTTTGCTGTGAGATCTCTTTGCTGTGAGATCTCTTTGCCGTAAGACTTCTTTGCTTTCAGACTTCTTTGCTGTGAGATCTCTTCGCTGTGGGACTTCTTTGCTGTAAGACTTGTGTGCTGTGAGACTTCTGTGCCGTGCGACTTCTTTGCTGTGAGATATCTTTGCTGTGAGATCACTTTGCTGTGAGATCTCTTTGCTGTGAGATCTCGTTGCTGTGAGACTTCTTTGCTTTGAGATCTCTTTGCTGTGAAATTTCTTTTCTGTGAGATCTCTTTGCTGTGAGACTTCTTTGCTCTGAGACGTCTTTGCTGTGAGATCTCTTGGCTGTGAGAGATCTCTTTACTGTGAGAATTCTTTGCTCTGAGATCTCTTGGCTGTGGGGTCCGTAACGCGGAAGTATAGTCTTCTAAACTTCCCTTGGTAATGGTGATGAACCAACAAAAAAGATGTTGCTTGCACTTTTGCAAACATGTTTGGTGATTTTCGGTGGTCTTGGCCACACAAATGCAAAGTTGTCAGATTCTATCAGCCAACAATATGCAAAAATGCAGAAGTCATCACCATTTAAACCCCAATGATCCAATTTTGATGGATGATCTCACGATTCGTTGGTCACTAGTTAAGATCCAAACTAACACAAAGCCATATGGACATGGATTAGGATCACTTTCAAAATACACATGACTACATGTTGGGTTTTCGTCTCAATTTTTTCAAATTGAAGCCTATATTCCCATTTGGTTGAACTCCCCATCTCTCTATTCATGAAACCCACCAATTTGGGCGATGGAATTCCTCATTTTTGTTGGTCGAAATCCTCCTTTCTCAGATATTCCTAAGTCCTAGCCTTTGCTACTCAAACATGGCTTGCCGGAAAATCCCGATTTAGTTTGATGATGTTCCCAGCTATGAACTTCGATTTCGTTCGGGGGTTTCCCATTGCCAAGTCAAATGTTTTCGGGTGAAAACCTCCAGCCCCGGCGCCCGAAGCCCGGCCGAAGTTCACCGCTGCCCCGGCCCCGCCTCTGCACCACCTCACTCAACTTCTGGATGGACACTGCGGCAGTGCTGGCGGTGGAGTTAAGAAAGGCCCGGCGCCTTGGTTGAACTCAAGGGCTTGTGGGAATGAAACATGGCGGGCCGCTGGGAAATCGCGAAAATCATCTATAACTGGTGGGTTTTCCAGCCAACCACCTTTGATTCCCAGCTGGAATATCACAATGGTTTTAGCTAATAGGCATTGGGGATCAAAGCGTCTCACCAAAAACTCTTCTTGGCCTCGCAAGTGGATCCGAATGGTGCAACCTTGCGGGCATCCCATTTTTGGATTTGGGTTTGTCTGAAAATGTGGTACCCATAAAAACAAGTTGCTTATCATTTTCTGTGAACGAAGGACCATTTTTGGATGTCCCCATTCTCAGGCATTCCCATTTTTTGAACAAACTCTGAAACGTTCTGCGGGTATCCCTGTTGCCTCCTGAGGCCTTTGGCTCGCGACAGTCGGAGGACGTTTCTCGTGCGTAGGACTGTAGAATTTCCACCTGAGTGCACGGATGATCTTCCCATGGAAAAACTGACCGGATGTTCTGCATACATATATGTAAATAGCTTATGTATATATAAATATAGATAGATATTTATAGATAGATAGATAGATAGATAGATAGGTAGATAGATAGATAGATAGATAGAAAGATAGATAGATAGATAGATAGATAGGTAGATAGATAGATAGATAGATAGAAAGATAGATAGATAGATGGATAGATAGATAGATATACATATACATATACATATACATATACATATACATATACATATACATGTACATATATATATACATATATATATATATATACATGTATACATATATATACATATATATATTTACATATATACATATATATATATTTACATTTATACATATATATATATACATATTTACATATTTACATATATACATATATATGCATATTTACATATACACACATACATTTACATGTGTATATAAAAATAAATATATATATATTGGTATATACATTTACACATGTATACCTGCATGTGTTTATAGACATATACATATATGTGCGTATGCATGTATATGCATATATGTGTTTAGGTGTATATATATATATATATTATATATATATTTACATATATGTGTATACTGTAGATATTTAGTCAGGAGTCAATATAGTTATTCAGATTATGTTCCATCTTGTTCCAATCTAATCAAAGATTACAGTGTCATTAAGAAAAACGGCGAATAGGATAAAATGCGGGAATATTCTTGATCATCAGTGCCCTAAATGTTAAGGTCCGTCCCACAGCTTTTGATATAAACCAACCCCATATTGTTATTTCACTACTCTATCTCCCACGTGCATATATATATATATATATATTATACGCTATAAAATATATTATCAATATCCCCAAACTACTATCTATAGTTTATTTATCATGTATCATAAAAAGATGCCAAAAAGGGTTTCCAGGATGGTAGTTCGGTGATAAAAACGCCTCCTCCATCCAGGTTTCCAACTTTTCTATCTATTTTGGGGCTGCTAAACGTACACATATACAATATTCGTATTCCAATATTACTACCTGTAGTTATACTCACCATATATCAAATGTATTTATATTCTACATATTCTATGTAGCGATAGTTAACAGGTCATTATAATGCAGATATATACTACAATTAAATACCCGAGTATACTCACAATTGTGTAGATGTATTCCCCATTGCATTCCCATCGCATATTTATTTATCTATATATATATACATATCATCGTCATCATCATCACCATCATCATCACCATCATCATCATCATGAACAACATCAACATCAACATCATCATCATCGTCATCATCATCATCCACTATATCCCATCCCATATCCCCGTTACACCACCATGTTTATTGAGAAAATCCCCTGTTTTATGGTGATTTCTCTAACAAACTTCCATGGTAATTGCATATATATATATGTGTGTGTGTGGAGAAGTTATAAGAAGGCACTAATCTAAAATAAGGCTGTTTGGGGGTAAATAAAATCAACTTCCATGGCAACACTGCATATATATATATAACTTTTGGGGCTTTTGGATAGTTATAACTTATCCGAACATATATATATATGTGTGTGTGTGTCAAAATGTTTATATACAGGACGAGTGTCATGTCAGAAGCAAAACTAGTGATTCTTGTACGCTACTAGTAGAAAGGCTTCATATATATATATAAATATATTCAATTACAAGAATCTCAAATAAGTATACTATCTATACATTTTTATATGCATATATAAATATACATATATATATATATATACATATATTTACATATATATATATACAAATAGATATGTACATAGTAAAAAATATATATACATATTGTCAATATATATATACATATATATATCCACATATTATTTAAATACATATATATATATATATGTTTTATTTGTATACAAATATAAGTAAAATATATACTTTAAAAAAAAAAACATATATATGTATATATATATTTTAAAAAAATATGTACACCTAGTAAA
>Ga0126342_10020552_pt1 | contig 11095 bp, 7 predicted proteins | sample Cyp1metagenome_FD_92528 | JGI IMG/M metagenome (GOLD analysis project Ga0126342, IMG submission 92528) | Coral microbial communities from Lord Howe Island, Old Settlement Bay, Australia - Cyphastrea 1 metagenome | ecosystem: Host-associated > Invertebrates > Cnidaria > Coral ...
TATGATATACTATGATGTATTATGATATATTATGATATATTATAATATATTATGATATATTATGATATACTATTATATATTATGATATATTATAATATATTATTATTATTATATATTATGATATATTATGATATATTATGATATATTATAATATACTATTATATATTATGATATGTTATCATATATTATGATATATTATTATAATTTATTATATATTATGATATGTTATCATATATTATGATTTATTATTATATATTACGACATATTACTATATATAATGATATATAATGATATATTACGATATATTATGATATATTATTTTATATTATATTATTATATGTTTGCATTTAATATGTGGGAACTGGCGTGTTCACCTTTACCAAGTGGGAACTGGCAGTCACCAAGTGGGACCTGGCATTTACCACTGGAAACTGGCATTTGCCAACCAGGAACTGGCATCTACCAAGGGGGAACTCGCATTTACCAAGTGCGAAGTGGCATATTGGCATTGACCAAGTGCGAACTGGCATACTGGCATACTGGCATGTACCAAGTGGGAACTTGCATGCATGATGCTTGCACAGGTACCGGAGGCTCACCTATGTTTACATTGCAAACACTGAGAAGACAGTGTTTCAGATAAAATGGCTCTTGGTGCCCAGGGATCCGGCCTCATTTTTGAGAGACACACATCATGTGATAAATATTCAGCTTTTATTTGGTTGTCACGGGTCTGACCAGCCTTGATTTTAGCCATGGCTGTTCAAAGGGGTTCAGCTGCTGTGGTCTCATGGTTTTGCCGTCTTGATCCAACCCACCCAGCACAACTTTGCCTTTGCCAGGCAGTGGAACTACATCGAAATGCCCTCAATGCGCAGCCACAGAAACATTCAAGGCCTCTTAGAAGATTTCGGTTTGAATTTCAAGTAGTTCACGATAAAATGATATTAAAAAATGCGCATTTTGAAATATGCAAGAAAATGTTCACACCAGGTACGAGTAATTACTTCTCAGGGTTTTCTGGTCTGGGCTAGCGGCATGCAAGTTGGCTCGACTTAAATCGTTTTAAATCTATTTAAAACACAGAAATTCGCAGCACCAAGGTCACCAAGGAACTCGAGGAACTTGACGCAGTGGGCTTGGGTTGTGACAAGGTTCCTCGACTTCCTCGAGACGCAGTTCTGCGAGCCTCGACAAAAAGATCGAAAAAGTCACAGGTAGGCTGTGCCTGCGAGGTAGAGTGGCACCCTGTTGATTGTCTGTTGTTTCATGTTGTTTCATGTTGTTTCAAATCTCCCTTTAGACGATTAAATTTGGCAAAACTTTCGAATTTCCGAATACACACAATACACATCAGATACGCATCATTCCTTTCCACTACTCGGTGAATCTCGGTGACATCAGCAGGCCTGTGGAACCTCCTTTGGTCTTGCCTGCCACAGGATGACCTCACTTAGACTCACCGAATCTATCCGAATCTCACTGACTAGCCACAAAGGAAAAGCAAAGGAAACATGAAAAGAGATGAAAAGAGCAAATGTTAAGCCACATCCGATGCACCCTGAGATTTGCTATTTCCAACCCATTTGGAAAAGGAAAAAAACATGGAAAAACTTCATGAAAAAAAACACCGCTGCCAAAGGGCCATGAGTGCCAGTGAAGCCAGTGAAGCATATAGGGCGCTCTCTGCAGCTTGTGTTGAAAACGAGTCGCAAACTGTCCGCAACTGTAAACCTCTCCTGAGGTCAACCAGATAGCAGGAATTAGATGGAATTAGCATGACTTCACCAGCAATGAAAAGATGGAAGAAACATCTTGAATCTGCCCATGTTGATGCAAAAATATGCAAAGATATGCAAAGACGTCATCAAATCCTGTAGCTCTGGCCCAAAGTTAGCTTTCGCTTTATAAGTTGTCTCATGCTTCAAAACACCTCCAGGATCTAGGATGGGATTTCCAAATCTTTGGCCAAGGCGCGATGGCGACTTGTTTGTCCCTATCGATGGACCTTGGCCACTGAGGGTGGCTGAAACTTGGGCTGTGGGCATGCAGGAATTCTTTGATATTCTTTGCCAGTGTGGGCAATCTTCCTTTCAATGTTTTCCTTCGAGTTTTGATCATGTTTTATTGTTTTATGCACAGCCAAAACAATATCTTCGATTATTGTCAAAGTAAATATCTCGAATCGGGCTTTTTGGCAGGACCAAATGATTCCCAGCCCTGGCAAGAATTGCGGTCCTATGGATTTCGTCTGTGTTCATACCATTGGTTGCTACAAGCTGCAGCTCCGAAACATCGAGGGAATGAAAGGCAAGCCGCATTTCGCCATGATGTGACTCATATGACTTAGATGGCTCTCCGGTAAACTCATGCACTCTGCAGAGTTTTGCTTGTCTATGTGCGGTTTGCTTGATGGCGGCGCGCAAATCTCAGATTGAAGTCTATGAGTCTATGGCAATGACATTCCGGGTGCACCACAGTGATATGAGCCCAAATTGAGCGATGACATGCGATAACCACATTGAACCATGTGACCATTCCCTTACTTTTCTGCACTGAACACAAGAGCTTCTCCGTCCTCCAGCTGCGTGATCAAATGCTGCCTGGGCAACGCAGGCCGGCAAAGCATTACTTTCCAAGAATCAAACAAAACCTATCCGGGAAACAAAATGGGTTCAGTGAGTATACTTCAGGCTCTGTCACAGGATGTCTCGAGATCCCAGCGTTTCTGCCAGGTGTTTATGCAAAGTGCAGAACTCGCGGCGAAGGTCCCATACCTGCGTCTTGTGGGCAGAACACAGAATCAGAATTGCCATATGAATCCATATGATATATTTCAAACATATTTACAGTACTACAATTATAATTATAGTATATAGTTATAATTATATATACATATACACACACACACGGACGGTGATGGACGGACGGATGGACGGACAAACAAATTCAAATAAGATAGACGACATTCCGTTCCCGCTGACAAGGCCAGTATGGTTTCTCGTTGCTTTCTGTTCTTTCCATTCTCATATGTTCACAAAGTTTCCTTTGCCATAAACATCCATAAACCATGTATAAGAAACATGAGTAGCCACGATCTCTGCCAGTCTATGCAGCATGCCTCATCCTGTGCTTCACATGGTAGGTGCCGCAAAACCTCGTAATACCTGTAGTGCTCACTGCAGAGGGCTGGTAGAGGCGGGTAGATGGAGGTAGAGAGAGAGAGAGAGAGAGAGAGAGGCAATTATAACAAAGATATACAAAGATTAACAAAGCAAATAAGAGCTTCCCAGCCTCCCGGATGACTTGCTGGCAAGTCTGGCAAGCGTCTCTTACTTTCCTTACTTAATTAGTGTCTGAGTTTCTTCGGTAGGCCATTCGTTTCCTTTCTTGGCTCCAGAGATGGGGTTTGAAAAAAAACTGTGCGATCCTGTGCCTCAGCTGTCTTCAAGGCCATTGCCGTCAGCACATGGGTCAAATATGGTCAAATGGTTGCATCATGAGCATCTTCAATCCGATGTCCACGTCGATTATTTGACTTTGAGAAGGCGCACCAGCGTCCGAGGCGAGACAAGATCAAGAGCCACACAAATGCCTCGCGCAATGCTTTGTGGCCTGACTTTTTACGGCTTCGTGTGTTTGCATTCAACATGGTCTTTCACATCTCTGTACAGACTGGGACTGCTCACGATTGCATCATATAGTCTTGTACACTCGATTCATAACATTGCAAAGATCGAGTGTAGAGATCCTTTGGGTGATCTTGCATGTTAATTGTGCCCAATGTGTTTAAAGGCTACATTGCTGCATGTGAACATCTTGGTGCAGTTTCGCTGCTTCCCCGTGCGTTCATCGAGTTCATTTAGTCTGGCTCTTCGTTGGATTCCATAGCCTTCCCTTTTCAAACTCATTTGTTACCCCGGTTCTGTTAGTGCTCTCTCCTGCACTGTTCACGACTCGACCTACCATGCATCCAAGAACAGCCGGCTTCAGCTAACTTCAGGCAAGGCCTGTAGGCATGGCTGCCCATTCACCTAGGCTGTAATTACACCCTGGAAATTGCGGGAGCAAAGACTCCAAACCCAAAACTTCAGAAATGACTGTGAACATCTGTGGCCTGTGAGCCTCCTTCCTAGATCTTCCCCAAGATTCCGACAGGGCCAAAGCTCCAGTCAGCACAAGCAAGAAGGCAAAGGACTACCAAAGCGCCAAAGCATTAACCAGTCATAGTCAGCAAAGTCATTGAAACTGCTTGCGCTGCGAAAGGTTTCACTACGTCACTACGTCGACTATGTGGATGGTACACGCTGTCTTTAAGTATACACAACCCGGCGCTGGAATGGAGGATGGGTGTAGCATGCGTAGTAGCGGGAATGCGCGGGAATGCGCTGGAATGCGGTGCCTGAAGCCACCAGATCTGGACAGTTGGTAAAGCGCTCCTGGCTTGCCGTGACTTGTCGTGAAATAAAATCTGCTTGCTCTCACTTGCGGTGTAGTGGCAAGCCGACTGCTGAATTGTGAGCTACTCAACTCATCTCATTGTCATCTCATCTCATCTCAATTTCAATTGCATCAATAGCTTGTAAACAAACATGTCCAAGAACTCGAAGAACTGGTGGCCTTTCGTGGCACAGTGTCACTTTCAGCCTTGATCAGGGAATGTCAAGGATGCAAACGATCAAAGCTCTGTCAACAACAAACCCTGTAAACAAACAACTTGAAGCTGAACGAAGCTTAAACTCAAGAACCTCAAAACAGTCCAACATAATCCAATAGCGACCAAAACGAATCTAACAGGATGCGTTATGCACTCGAAGACTGTTTGGCACCTTTCTTTAGTTCATGTTCCTCAGTTCTGTGCATGTTCCTAGGTGTGCATCGGCAGCCATCGTCTTGCAGAGGCACCCTCATTTCCTGTGACCCATGGCCTCATTGATGCGCATCTGTAGGGCCTCCAAATTGGAAAGCAAGTGGGCCTTCCAGGATCAGACGCTGAATAAGGAGGCTCAGGGGATTCTGAAGCATTAGTCATTAGAGGCAAACAATGAAATTGCATTGACCCTCAATCCTACCATTTCTGTGTTGCTTTGCTACAAAAAATAGTTGGTGACTGGTGATCTTGAGCTTTGTCAACCCTGAGCATAGAGACACCATGCTTGTAGCTACACTCTCGCACACACACACAGAGCCTGACATTTCTGCATGCAATTCAATCAGGACTACAAATCCAGTAATAGCAACTTGCATACTACTATTACTATAGCAAATGGCTAGTAATAGCAACTTCTACTCTTAGCACCGTATTTCCGGATAGCTTTGGCTGAAGGCCTGTTACACTTCACATAGCGGCAGCAATGATCTTTACTTTTGAAGTTTTGGGTTTTGGACTGGATTTGTCTTCATTCTGCAATACTTAAGAAGAGTTTTTTAGTGTCTATACTGAAGTCACTTTGGTTGTCCTGTGGTCTTCTCACTTGCTGACTTGCCTCTCGAGCAACGAGCAACTCCCCACATCGCCGCAAAATGTAGCCTAAGAACTGCAATGACATGCTGTGACTGCTGTCCCTCACTTCCACACCCGAAGTTGGAACCAATTTTTGGTGGCTGAAAGCTCGTCACCTCTTTTGAAATGATTCATTGTGAGAGATTAATCACGGTTCTCCAATCATCAAACACTGCAAACAGTCAAAACGACCATCACATACCATCACCAAGTATTCCAATACTGTGCTTCGTTTCCCTACAATTAGCCTCGCTGACAAGGATACTCCACCGAGGTGCGACGTCGGGTGCTGATTCCTGAGAGCTCCTGCAGTTCAGGAAATCAAAATTAAAATCAAACGGTGCATTTGTGTATATGTATATATATATATACATGTACGTATGTATGTATGTGTATATATATATATGTATAACGACTCCCTCCTAAAGGTCCTAAAGGGTCTCCAGACTTGGTCCCCCACCTACATTAATAAAAGTATTAATCCAAGGATCCTTACTGCTTCAAGGTACCTCTATTAATTTGCTCGGCAGCACTTCCCTCTCACCTGGACATAATAAATGGTACTCTTCCCACCCACCTAGACTAATTTCGGGCAACATAATTCAAGAGTGGGGGAACTACCATTTTTTCTTGGGTTAGGTGGACCCCAAATAATTTCTTCTAATTAGTTGGGGTGTGGAACGAAGAAACATGCAATTTATTTCTCATATCACCAACCATTGTTTTCCTGCCTCCCAGCTTGCGTGGACATGCGTAAAATTAATTTGGGGGTGGGTGTACTAGAACAGGACCCAATAATTGTGATGACATTAAATCTAACCGGGTGGCATGTACAAGTAAGAAGATGCGTTTGGAACAGAATCTTATTGATTGTATGCAATGAGAATTGAACACCCACTGAAAAGCCTCACGAATAAATAAGCACCGTATCATCTCTTTTTTGCGCCAACAAAGTGTTTCCTTTTTCGCAGCTCGTGTGGCCATGCGCAAAATTAATTTCAGGGTGGGTGTACTGGTTTGGGACCCCATGGTTTGAATTAGTTTGACGAAACATTGCCAAATTAATTCGAGGTGGCCCCACTCTCATTCTCAAGCATTCAGACTAAATCATCTAACTTAAATTAATCCTCGGAAAATAGAGTTCTTGAAAAAAAACACCCAATTCAATTGATTTTTGAAAAATAATTGGATAACCAACGATCCACCTGGATTAATCTCCTAAGGTAGGGGTCGTTATATATATATATTGATGTACATATTGTATGTACAAATTATCTGATGATATATACATATATTGTTTGCAATATTTTATAATGTATACTGGTAACATAACTTATATAATGTAGTACATTTACATATGTATGGTATGTATATATTATTATCATTTATAATTATTTATAATCATATAACAGTTATACATGCTGACAAATACAAGGGTAAGTGAAACTGAACATATCTAAACACTCACATCATTCGGAAACCTTCGTTGGTTTTGGTAACGATTCATTTAATGAATTAGAATTGTAGAAGGGTGTAGACTTGGAAGGGTGTCTAAAATGCCGACGAGCAGCGCTTTTTTAAGCGCGATTTCTTGAACATAACCTCAAAGAAGTGGCTCAAACAATTCAACACCTTCCAGCATGGTCTGAAGAAAAATACGAAAGGGAGCAACTCAATTCGATGCTCTCAAGCCTTAATACCAGGTATATACACTACTTCGTGGCAAAAGCAAATGGCTGATCCATTTACATTGTTGGTGTCCACTGCAGGAGTTTGCGAAGACTTAAGCAAAAAAAAACAAATTCCAATGCCACATAGCCTTTCGCGGCGCATGAGCAAAACTGGAACCTGCTCTGATCTGCTGGCTACTTGGGCTGCTCAATCTTTTTCACTGTGGCCAATAGTCTGTCTGCAAGCTACGGCCAGCTGAGGATGCTCGCTGCACTGAATCGCGAGCACAGAATCGACTGAAAGAGAACGTGGTAACGTGATATAACGTGATGAACATCAATGAAAGGACCCCAACAAAAATGTCAGATTCCGCAGCTGGAGCAGGCAACTAGCAAAAGAAGTACCACGTTTGTTTGAGCAAGAGGGATGCGTGCAAGGCAAACGATCTATATAAAGGGTTCTCAAATGTTCTTACCATTCAAGATTTGGATGATGCATTAGAATGAATGGCATCTTGTCAAACGGCTTAAAGATCGTTGGCCCTCAGTGTGCCGAGGTTTTTGCCTCAAGATACATCTCAAAACTCTGCGCGCCAGCTTTGTCTTTCAAAGTCTTGAAGGCCTTTAAAATCAAAGAATCATCTCAACGATGCTTGAACTGTTCCAATCACTTTGAGGGTAAGGGATCGAATCGGATAGAGACGGGTGCCTCAGTTGAAATGGCCTTCAACTGTAATCTCTTGAGGCTGGCTGGATTGCAGCAGCTTGAGTGTTTTTGACTTGGACAAGATGTGCACTCGCACCGAGGTGTCTATTCAAATCTGCAGACCGCTTGGCGAGATTGAATCCTTTGGAGAATTCATTGCAGAATTTGCAAAGAATACTCCAAATGGCATCTCCAGAAGAACAGTATGCAATGACACCGCCACTTACCATTGAAAGCATAAGTCTGAACGCTCCCAACTCCAACACTCTTTGAAATTGTCTTGCCACTATAACACTTTCAGAACCCCTTGATGCTGAGTTGACACTGCAGTGCAACGAACTGTTGGTTCCAAATTTGTTGGGTGCTGGTCTCATTCACTTGCGCGGTGCCCATTTCCAAGTCTGCTCTCCATCTTTCTTTCCAAAGAACCTGACAATGGTCGCCCGTGCTGACGGCAATATGATCGAATTAATGAAGGCTAAACCCAGAGGCTAAACCAAAGCTAAACAAAGGCGAAACAGTGTGGTTTAAACTATTTGGCAAGCTGTTTGGAAAGCAAAGCACACCTGTGATCCTGTGGACTTCTGTGGACTGTGACGTCCATGACATCCTGTGTTCCCGGCTTCAGAAATTCGTCCCGTGTATAGAACCTTCCATCTGGAGCACGGCGCCTCTCAACCTGGTTTCGGTCCAAGGCCAACTGCCAACTGAATAGGAATACCATGAAATACCATGGAATACCAAATATATAGAAATAATATGTGCGGCTGTCAAAACTCCTTGTTCATGAAAAGGACATCAACATAATTTGGAAAGGTCCCATCGCTAACCACAGTTTCGTAACAATTTTACCATCATTGCGCAATATTGATTTACAAGGGGTATCGCTAAGGCTAAACGCAGCTGAAGTAGATATGATATTGTATTCGTAGTACTGTTCATACTTGTATGTACTACTAGCATTAATTGTGCCAAGATTTTAGGAGTACTAGAAGTGCTAGCAGCGCACATACTGGTAAAGTAGTACTAAGAATAAGGAAGTATTAGAAATATTTGCAAGGCTAGGAACACAATCCTGGCGTTAGTAGCAGGAATTCCGGTAATAGTAGTAGTAGTAGTAGTAGTAGTAGTAGTAGTAGTAGTAGTAGTAGTAGTAGTAGCAGTAGTAGTAGTAGTAGTCGTAGTCGTCGTAGTAGTCGTAGTCGTCGTAGTAGTCGTAGTCGTAGTCGTAGTCGTCGTAGTAGTCGTAGTCGTCGTAGTAGTCGTAGTCGTAGTCGTAGTCGTCGTAGTAGTCGTAGTAGTAGTAGTAGTAGTAGCAGGAGTAGTAGTAGTAGTAGTAGTAGCAGCAGCAGCAGAAGTGGTACTAGCAGCAGTAGCAGCAGCAGTAATCAGTAGTAGTGGTGGTAGTATTGGTGATTGTAGTGGTAGAAGCAGTAAGTAGAAGTAGTAGTAGCAGTAGTAGTAGCAGCAGCAGCAGAAGTGCTATTAGCAGCAGTAGCAGCAGCAGTAATCAATAGTAGTGGTGGTAGTATTGGTGATTGTAGTGGTAGAACTAGTAAGTAGAAGAAGAAGAAGAAGAAGTAGTAGTAGTAGTAGCCAATACATATCTTAGTACCCGCGAGTTTTGACAGTTGCTCATATGAAATAATATGGACTCATATTAAATTATATGAAACACTATATCAATACTACGAGATAGGAACGAAGGATCACAAAGGTGGGAATAGTGTAAGAATGTGTGGAATATGTGCAATGTCTATATGCTGTGTACTGAGCGCTATACAGGAAGGTTTCGATGCGTTCATCATTGTTTACTCAGTTTACTCCGTGCAGTCATTCTGGCAATCCTGTCTCATCGAAACCCTTGCTAAACTCTAATAGTCAATACCGAAATGTGTACTTCCACCAAACCAAGGAAAGGTTTGAACACATTTTCAGTCTGTGGCATTGCGGCATTGTCCAATCTTTTGAAGTATTCAGTTGTTCATCCTGCAGTGCCCTGGTTGCTACACTGTTCAATCGCAATCCCTCTTCCACCTGCCTTTTGGCTGCCATTTGACTCTGCCTCAATGCTTCATTCATCTTCAGGCTCCAAGTTGCACCCAGATACGTAGGCATGTTGCATACAGTCCGTGTACGTAAATCGTTTCAAATACAAAAATTCCCGAACACAGATATTTTAGAGAGAGAGAGAGAAGTATCATTTACATGCATACATATCTGGAAGACTCTGGAAGTGTGTAGTAGACCTAAGATATACTAATATGATATATGTACATATGATTTATGTATGTGACCCTTCCCTGATGTTCGACCACAATCAAATATGGCAGCTACACTTTGCATAGGCCACAACAAAAACTGACGGCAAAGTCTATTGAAGAAGTTTGTGTGGCTATTTTTAGGGTATACACCTCTTCCTGTCTGTGACTGTGCTGGTGTGCACATGGGATGCCGGAACCTGCCACAAATTAGAGCCCTGGGAATGGAATGAAGTTCAATGCATCGCAATGCATATTGTATATCATATTGTGGGTTTTCTTATCGTGCATATAGATGTACTAGTAGGGAAGTACAGTATTGCATGTCTGTGTTCAAGAAAGCATGTGAGCGTAGGCCATCTTGGTATGAAGGGAATGCAGGGACGCAAGGGTATGCAAGGTATGTAATGTAGGAACTGCATGCACGGCATGTCTGCATTTACTACTGTATACTGTATACGGTATACGTTGTATGTACGCATTGTAAGGAATAGAATTGAAGTATGTCTTGCATTTGATGGAAAATGTAAGGAAAATATGTATATCATGTGATGTGAAAGGGATGCTAGGGATGTGTGTGTGTGTGGAACATCTGAAGAGATGTAAAACTTCTACCTTGATTGACGGAATTGCTTTTTCTTATCAGGTTCTTTGCCATTACAATGAACCAGTTTTGAGTATTTTATTAGGCATTTATCCAACCTCCTTTTCAATTGCAGGGGGCGTGACGGTTGATTTCCTAGTCACGCCAACGAAGCTATGGAAATCAACTGGATGGAAGTTTGAACGCAAACTTCTGTACCTGCAGTGTCGCTCCTGGGCGCATTCAAGGCGCAGCTGGGGGACACGTCATACTGTGTTTTCTGTTGTTGTTTAACTGCACTGTCAAGTGCCAACCAAACTTCAACCTGAGGTTTCTCACTTCTGATCATTCAATGGCTCCTGTCAGGTTTAA
>Ga0126342_10020553_pt1 | contig 11095 bp, 10 predicted proteins | sample Cyp1metagenome_FD_92528 | JGI IMG/M metagenome (GOLD analysis project Ga0126342, IMG submission 92528) | Coral microbial communities from Lord Howe Island, Old Settlement Bay, Australia - Cyphastrea 1 metagenome | ecosystem: Host-associated > Invertebrates > Cnidaria > Coral ...
ATATATATATAAATAAATAAAAACCATATGCTATTCTCAACATGAACCCCACTAGCCCCCCAGCATTTTAGGATGTGCATCCAAGTGAGAACCTTGTATTTCCCATAATTTCCCATAGACATTTGACTTATCAGAATGGCTATAGCTCTCTATGCCTTGGATCCACATCCTGAAGACTTTTCCTGCTTGCACCGTGTGGTCATCACAGATACCGGACTTCCAGGATCATCCCATGGATCATAAATCTCAGTGTCATGGGATACCCGGCCTGGTTATTTCAAAATAGCTATTGAAAATGGCCATTTATAGTGAGTTGTCCCATTAAAAATGGAGATTTTCCATAGTTATGTGAAAGTTTACCAGAGGGTATCCTATACGATCAGAATACAAAACCTTATGATTGCAAAATGCGTGATAGAATCATCATGAGTTCACCATTCACCCATATTTCTAATATGACAGAACCTGGAAGTAATATGGTCATAGCTTCATAGCTCTGTTGTTTTTCAATATAGATATTGCATTTAACGGTATGTGTTCTAATGTGCGGTCATTCAAACATTGAATCGATCACTTCCCCCTATGCATCCAAATACTTTCGGATCTACTTGGCCATCTAGGTCATATCCCACGCCCACGGAAGATACTTGGATTCACTGGCTTCCATAGCGTGTCTCTTTGGAGAATTCTATCCGAGAAAATTGACGAACACTACTCTACAAACTTCTACATCTTCAAGTTCATAGGGTAATGCACAGCAGATCCCTGGATGGATTGTCACCTTACACTTTGATTCCCAGCCTCGGACATGGCTAAACACCATTTATCCCACTGAAAGTTCAACGAACTTCGCAGGGAAGCCACCAGAGTGTAAATATATATATATATATACACATACATACATACATACATACATTTATACACATATATACATATATACATGTGTAATATGCGTATTTATTGATATAAAATGATATATATATATATATGTGTGTGTGTAACCAATAAAACACATATTTATACGCACCACATCTGCGCATATATATAATATATATATATACATGTATATATCTAGATCCATGTGCATATATATATATATTATATTTCAATACAAACATATATGTGGCTGGTTGGTGCTTTTAAGTATGTGTTTTGTTTTGGCAGTTATTTGGCATGATGGTCCCAACTGAATCATATTTTTCAGGGGTTGAAACCACCAAGCAAATGGGTTATTCACCACTTAAAGCAATCTCATCAATATCCCCACTGTCTGACAAAATGGATATTTTAGTAAATATCAATCCCATATTTTGAAGAAAATTGTCAGATATCAATCCCATATTTTGCCTACCTTATATATATATATAGGTAGATATGACAGATAGCGTGGATATTGATATATGCATATGGATAACTTTATATCCAGCGCTGCTAAAACATATTCCATGGACAACATGGATCCATCTTTTCGACAGGATTGCGCCCTCGCGAAGCCCATTCGGATCCCCCTGCCACAGGCATACAATGTGGGCCCCCCAAAGGAAACCTAAGGGGAATCATCCTAAAATTGCCGAACTATTCAGGTTAGTGACATACTATAATTTACCCAGTAAGTTGGTTAATTCCAATAATTATGTCTTATGATACTTGTAGCTATAGTTAATGGGGTATACGGTATACAAATCAACTTACTACTGGATTCGGGGCACAATGTGTAAAAATACAATATTATGCACGTGTACATTGAGTTACATATCATGTTATATTAGTATTTGCTGCTATTTACTGGGGTTGGATTATGTATATATATATATATATATATAAATATAGTACCAGCCCTCAAAGCCGATGTGTTCTCATTTTCCATTGGTATTTACCGGTTATTAAACTATTTTTGGATACAATTTCCAAGTCGATATTTTGGGGCCTCTTTTTGGGGGGTACCATATGTATAAAGGCATGTATAAATAAATACATATACACACTCATACCCCAATAATATCACAGTACCAATGCATCATCCCGTGGACGTCTGCCTCAACAAATATATATATATATATGCATATATATATATATGCATATATATATGCTTGTTGGTGGTTTTCCATATATTGGGAATAGAAACCAGTATATATCGTTGAAGAACTGAAAAACTGAATCCAGAGGAGAGATCTTGGGCCTCTGGCTTCCCAGCAAACCAAAGTTTTTCAGTTGTTGAGTGTTTCAGCTTTTCACTTCTTGAGTTTCTGGCCTTCCAAGATTCACCCAAGGAGTCCTGTGCAAATCTTGGAATCTTGGAAATGTACATACACATTCCTGTTTAGGTTTGACATATTCAACCAAAGTATATATATATTTTTTAATTTAAGTACCTGGAAACTGACACGTTGGGATGCTTGGGGGTAATCATGGAATATTTCGTTGAGAACATGTAACATTGCTTTGTAACAGAAAGCTGTAACAGATGCTGCAGTACTTTGAGCAAGTTTGTGACTTGCCCCATTGTGTTCCATGGTGCTCGTATCAGTATATTATGTTGCTGTGGATGTTACCGGAATTATACCATAGATGAAGTATCCGTGATGGGGATAGAAGCAAACATGAAACCTAGAATCGTTGGGATTCGGCTAGGATACAAAATTTGTTTATAGCGTAGATTAGTAGAGCCCAAGAAATGGAGATTTGAAGTGTGAACCATAGGACATGTTGCAGCTCCTTAAAATGCTCGGGGTTCTCCAATGAATTACTTGGTGGTTTGCTCTCACGAAATCTGCTGCTGTTAATGCTCATTAAAGTTTGATGTTTCCTGTTTTTGTTGTTTGTTCTTTGGGTCTGTGTCATACTGTGTAAAATTTGGAATTCATTGACCAGGATTTCACCAACCCTGATGGACCTCCTACCAGCCAGTGGTAAGAACTGACTAGGAGTCCCATCACTGTTCGGAACCCCGAGATGGAGCTGAAACGGGTTGGTTCCAAAGTAGATGGGTCTAGGATTACAATTACAAAATGATTAATTACACACGTGGATATTCAGTGATTTTGGGTTCAAATGCATTGTATTCATGAATAAGTCTGGAATGAATGTGACCATTTGGGTGTCAAAATTGGGTACCCCAAGAATTAGACGGTTTCCGTAATGTTTTTACCAGTAGTACCGCACAAGGCGGTGGCAGAAGTTTCAAAAATAGGAAACCTATAGGAGAGGTTGGTTGTTGTGAATCAGGGATGGCAGAGCGAAGCCACTGATGGATCTAAAGGTGATTGATGTCTCCTCTCTTTCTCTCTCTTTCTCTGACTATCCACCTACCTACCTACCTATCTATCTATCTATCGATCTATCGATCTATCTATCTATCTAACCCTCTATTTATCCATCTATCTATCTATCTATCTATCCATCTATCTATCTATCTGTCTATCTGTCTATCTGTGCATCTGTCCATCTATCTATCTATCTATCTGTCTATCTATCTATCAATCTATCTATCTATCTCTCTCTCTCGCTCTCTATCTCTCTAACTCTCTATCTCTCGGTCTGTCTATCTATCTATCTATGTATGTATCTATCTATCTATTTACCTATCTATCTATCTATCTATCTATGTATCTATCTATCTATCTATCTATCTATGTATCTATCTATCTATCTATCTATCTATTTGCAAGATCCAAAACGAAGAAATTCTGAGAACTTCCTTAATGTTTGAATATAACAACGTCCAAAACGAAATAATTCTGCGAGACGTCTGCATTTTTTGAACTTGACAACATCCAAACCGAAGCAATTCTGCGAGACTTCGTCAATTTTTCAACTTGACAGCTTCGAAAACAAAGCAATTCTGCGAGACTGCCTTCAAAAATGGAAAGTTGAGTGCAGAGCTGACAGCCTTGTACCAATGCGTTTTGCAATTTTTCCAGTCCACCGGTCTAAAGTAGTGCGCCTGCCACAAAAAAATGATGCCAGGTCATACGAAGTGCTGCACCTGTCACGCAAAATCATCTTAGCAAACCTACAGGTCTGATGCTCCAAAATGCAACCCCTCTCAGGAAATCAGCGCCCTGACTTCCTAACATCTCTCAGGCACATGTCTTTTGTACTGCTCCTGCCATGGAAAATGCATCTTTGCAGATCCTCTTCAAATGCCCCACGCTTGCTATGGTTTTTGGAAATGCGACAAAACCATCACGTTTTGCTCATTTTTGACAAGGTGCACAATCCCTTGCGCCTGCCACGCGAAACGACATCTGAACCTCCAAAAGTGGCGCGAACATGTGGTGTTTTGTACATGTTGACTTCGAAATGTGCTTCGCGCCACAACGGCGTGCACTTTTTCCCAAAAGTGGTCCGAGCATGGTGTGTTTTGTACATTTTGTCTTCGAAATGTGCTTCGCGCCACAACGGCGTGCACTTTTTCGGCATCGCAACTTCCAAATGTGGTCCGACACTGAGGTGCTTTATACATTTTGATTTCGAAATGTGCTTCGCACCACAGCGGCGACACTTTTTCGACATCTCAACTTCCAAAAGTGGTCCGAAGCTGAGGTGCTTTGTACATTTTGACTTGGAAATCTGCTTCGCGCCACAACGACGTGCAATGTTTCATCTCTCATCTGGCCAGGTGTCTCCGCACCCGCCGCTTTAGCGAGCCTACTTTTCGACCTTCCGGAGCCACAAATTATTGGAAAAACAGTGTTTCGCGACTTTCCTACCTTTTCGCGCATCTGCATCTTCGTTCTTCTGACTCTTTTCTCTTCTCTCTGCCTCTGCCCTGCTCTGCTTTTCATCTGTCCATATTGTCGGAAGTTTGACTTCTAAACTTCCTTCGATCATATGCTTAAGTTTCTCAAGCCTGTGGTCCCATAGGACTTAAGTTTTGATCCATCCTCGCAGCTTGGTGCCAGGTCGTGCGGAAGGATGCGGTGAAGATCTTGAAGCAGTTGGGCGGAGTGATGGAGATTTTGGACTATTTGAACAAGAGATGCTGAATCTGAAAATAGGTCCAAATGGCTATATATAATGGCTTTAATTCATAATGGGTACAATGGGTATGACTATTGATTTGCTCTGTTGTCCGATTCGGACTCCAATGCGACTGTTTTAATGTCTCTTAATCACATCCTCTTCATGATATTGTCTATGAAATGCCATCCAATGAGGGCAGTATTGAATGTGGGAAACCAACAGACACTGAGACGCTATATCCCATCTACTGTAATACAAAAACAAATCAAACAACCAAAAACAACTGGGAGGTTGTTTGCTTGCAACTATGATTACAGCCGGTTTCCGACTGTTGGGGCCCATTGTGATTCCAACAGATAGAATACATAGATTCATAGATAGGATGATAGGATTGGGATAATTCCTGAATAGTCAGGTAATTCTCCAGGATTGGAAAGAAAGGGTCTACTCTTAGAGCAGGAAATTCTTCCTGTGCTGGGGTCCAAACTCTATAGGAATGAGTTCCAAATTTCGCAGCTCTCGTTTCGTTTCGGCCTGGGGGTCCAGCTGGTCCACGACCCATGGGCCCACCAGAAGTTCTTCCCGTAGCAGTGGCATGAACTTGACAGGATGCAACTTTTGTTTTTCGACATTGACATGGATGATATTTGTTTTTTTTCTTGGCTGATGAAATTCAAAAGCGGCTATGATTCAATATTTTTTGCGCCATTTCACAGCCTGTTTCTTAATTCGCGTCAGCAATCCGTCCATGAACAGAAACGTGAGAGTCTCTGAACATGTATCCACCAGTTCATCAATTTCATGATATTTTGTGAACTGAACCCTGGACATATCTGAACATGTATGTGGGCAAGCAAAAACACCAAGCATCGCTTAGTTGCAGTGGCTCTAATAGCAGGACGCGAGATATGAATCATGTATGTCTATGTAGAAAAGAACATTTCACATATATAGGTTTACTGCATACACACACTCACAAAGAGAGCCAGTCCATTTAAATGCGCAACCAACCCATTGCATGAACACCATGTTGAAATGACTTAGGGGAGTGTCTACAGGAAACCATGGTGTTTCAACGTCAAATGTGATGTTTGGTCAAATTTCCCTTAACCAGTTTAACACATTTCAACGATGTTCAGCCAAACGGCCAAGGATTCTGCCCATATTCCTTCATCCTGAAGGGGTCTCCACGGACACTTTACATCGATAATTGCCCTGATGCTTGGCTACAAGGGTGACCACGGGAAGAATGTGCCCGTCAGTCAAACAACAAGAACAAGAACAAGAACAAGAACAGCAACAGCAACAGCAACGCAACAGCAACAACAACAACAGCAACAGCAACAGCAACAGCAACGCAACAGCAACAACAGCAACAGCAACAGCAACTTCAACAGCAACAACAACAGCAACAACAACAACAACAAAAACAGCAGCAGCAGCAGCAGCAACAGCAACAGCAACAGCAACAACAACAACAACAGCAACGCAACAACAACAACAACAGCAACAGCAACAGCCACAGCAACAACAACAACAACAGCAACAGCAACAGCAACAACAACAGCAACAGCACCAGCACCAGCACCAGCACCAACAACAGCAACGCAACAGCAACAACAACAACAACAGCAACAGCAACAGCCACAGCAACAGCAACAGCAACAGCAACAACAACAGCAACAGCAACAGCAACAACAACAACAGCAACAGCAACAGCAACAGCAACAGCAACAGCAGCAACAACAGCAACAGCAACAGCAACAGCAACAACAACAGCAACAGCACCAGCAACAGCAACAGCAACGCAACAACAACAACAACAGCAACAGCAACAGCAACAGCAACAGCAACAGCAACAGCAACAGCAGCAACAACAAATGATTAACATATATATTAAACTCTTGTGAGACCTGCGGGAAAACAATCAATGCTTCTGTGTTTTTCTAGGGCAAGCCATGATGAATCGACCGGGAAAACCAAATTTTATCCATGGTTTTTGGATGCAGGACATTGGAACATGATGGAAAATGATAGAACATGATGGAAAATGGACGTTAGCTAGGTATCTCTGTGTATCCAAGTAACTATTGGTGAAACATCACGGCCCTCTTCTCCCCTATTCAATTGGAATGTCAAAGAAAGGTGAGGAAACCCTTGGCTTTTACAGACATCCACCATTTGGGAGAATCTAAAATACTGCGATTTGTGTTGATCTACCATCTGGTTATTTAACATAGCCATGGTATAGATGGCCCATAGAAATAGATGGGTTACCTGGGTTTACCTATTAAGCATGGTGATTTTCCATGGCTATGTTAAAAAGCCAGATGGTATACTTTTCTGCCCGTAAGCAAACCCAGGTGCAGTAGATTTCCAGCCCGCAGAAGTGATTTCGCAAACAATCGGTTGTGACAGGTTCACCAAAGCGTTTCCTTTCAGTTGGTGGCTGGAACCTCGTGACTTTGCAGGCTGATGCTTGGGATGGAAGTGAAGCCAAGCGCGAGGTGAAGGAGTTTTTTTCTGAAATGACGAACCTGGCTGTCGTTTCACGGCTCAACAGACGTGACGTAAGGAAATGGGTCTGCTGGCTGAGCAGAATTGAATACAAAGTTGCACAGTTATGAGAAGGTCAAGAAGCTGATTGGAATTGTTTCCTCAACATGAATCCTTGTGACCTGGCTGGGATTTCCCAAACATGGTGGGTTTGAAACAGATAGCATGTAAATTGTTCCTGCCTGCTTCCAGTTTTACGTGTATACTATATCCCCTATGGTGACATGACACTGTGGCATACTATGTGATTTTTGGTTGAGATATTATATTGTTAATGCCGCTGGTGGTGCTTGCTACTAGTTTGTAACCAACATCCACAGTTTCGGCTGGTGAGCCAATGAAACGACATGGTTTCATATTTACTCAAATCTGTCTTTCTGTCTGTCTGTCTGTCTGTGTCTCTGTCTCTGTCTCTGTCTCTGCCTGTCTCTGTCTCTGTTTGTGTCTGTCTCTGTCTGTCTGTGTCTGTACCTGTCTCTCTCCGTCTATCTCTCTCTCTCTCTATATATATCTCTCTCTCTCTATCTACCTACCTATCTACCTATGTATCTATGTATCTATCTATCTAGCTATCTATCGACCTAGTAACCCATCTATACCCATCTATAAGTATAAGATACATATATATATATAAATATATATAATATATATATATATATATGTATACATGTGTAATTATAGTGTATACTGCAATTTCTGCACTGCTATGCATGAAACCACCTCTGCTGTCACTCGAGGAAAAAAAACGGAGAAATCTTACTCTTCAGGCCAACGCTACCAAGACACTCATCCAGAAGGCCAAGCTCTGCACATTTTGTTCGCAGAGTCTGCGAATTCTGAACAGTATGGTTTCTTGATTTTCGCTTGTGCAAGCCTAGAAATCTCAGCCCTCTTAGATTGCTATGTCCACGCATTTCAGGAGCACAAAATGGGCTACATACTTTGACGGAGACCTGACGCTTGTTTTGAGGATTTTTGAAGGCTGTCCAGGCATTTCCTGAGACTTTTTCGCAATTCCTGAAGGCAAAAGCAAAGGAAGCCCTTCCCAGTGCTGAAGATGCTGAGACACCTGTGTTGAAGGCAGAAATCGCAGATGTAAGGAGACATTCTGGATGCGAACAACATAAAATAGCAGAAATACATAGATAATCATAGCTGCAACATAGCTCAAGTATGCTGCATTGAACAGTATCAACGTGGATTTTTTATCCACACGGAATCGGCTCAGTTCTGTTGAACAATAAACATGGGCCGCGGAACCCGCCAAGAAACAAATTCTGAACCGACGGACATGTGAGGTCACAGTCTCTTGACATGCAGAATCACGGAACATATAGAAACATTAAAAAAAATACATTTGGCGGTTTCCAAGAGTACAATGTGAGGCTCCCAGTTTTAAGTTGGTTTATAAGCCCCAGTAACTATAGCCATAAGTACCATAAACCATAGTTTTTGGAGTTATAAACCAACTTAGCTTTCTTGGGGGCTTCACATTGTAGAGAGAGAGAGAGAACATCCTACAAACAAAACATCAAATTGAGTAAATTGATGAAAAGAAACTTGAGTTTCCGAGGCATAATTGACACAACAGTTAGCCGACACATTGGGATACTGCATGGTGTTGCAAGGGTCGATCATTGCATCCACCCTCCGGCCACAGGTGCCCAAAGAGCATCAGCCCTGGCCCCATGAGCCCCGACAACTTCAGAGGTGCACCCCTGTGAGACCATTGCGTAGGGTGAGGAGATTGTGGGCCAAGGATGAAGGAAATCAGAGCGGGTATGATGTGTGACACGGGGATATACGGGGTCTTGGATGCCATTATCTTTGTATATTTTCCTTTCATCGACCTTATGACAAACTAACCGCCAAACAGTCAGTTGGAACCCAATTACAGGTGCTACAACCTCACTCAGAAATTTACAGAATATATGGCTAGCAGTCTTACTTTGTCCTCAGGAGTATATTTTTGAGGTCCACCCTTGATGCAAAGGCCCAGGCTGAAGATGAAATAAGATGAAATAAGCGCGGTTCTCCATGGCAACGGCCCGAGACTCAACAGTTCAAAACCATTGAGGTAAAGGGATCATCACCAAGTTCGTTTATTCTAACAACATTTTGTGGTTGCCACGGTGGCTTTTGACCCGTGTACCCGATGTCGACCAAACAGCTACCAGCGGCAGGCATGAAGATGAATCTGCCGAGACACCCGTGTTAAAGGCGAAAGGGTCCCGATTTTTGTCTGAGTTTTCGATGCAGATATATTTTGCAAGTGACACTGGCGTGGAAGCAATGTGGAAAAATGGAAGTATAGCAACATCCAAAAAGATGGAAAGGAAAAGAATCCGCATACTGAAAAATTATGAGTCATTTCTGTGTTGATATTTTGCCGGGTCACCACACCAAAAGCCGGCAATATTGTCAGGTGGAAGAAAAGAAAAAGGCTCAAGTAATGACAGCCAAAGAGGAGAAATTCGGGAAGTTGCGTGACAGATTTGTTTGGCATACATCCAGTCAGCCCAATGAATCAAAAGAATACCTGCTTCAAAACATGGCTGCCAAACACCATGTTTTGCAGTAGATTTTTACCCAATCATGGTTGTTTGGTATCCCCACCTTTGGTCGTTAAAGAACACCACCGTTCCTGTGATACAAGCCTCGGTGAAATCCCAAAATGAACCAGCTGTAGGAATCCTTTGTTCTGGTCCTGCACCTTTGATAGCGGTGATATAATGGTTGTGGGGTCTCCAATCCAAGTCCCCAGTATGTTGCTTGTTGATCTTGTTGAGACGGGAGACGGCAGTGTTGAAAAATTGCCCACAGCTGTGGCTCGTTGGGCCTTCAAGCTTGACGCATGTTGACTTTTCTGCGCATTACATCCCAATGAGATCCCATGCATCCCGCATGTCTTGGCCTGCGTGAATTACTGTATTTGTTTGGTTTGATACCAAAAATGACTGGAAACTCAAAATCTAAATCCAAGCAGTTCTGCAAAAGCTTTTGATTCTGCAGGAGGCCACGGCCAAAGATGCTGTTCTCGCTCCGTCAAGGGCTCGGGCCCGCGAAAAGACTCTCCAGGCCCTGCAGATCGGGGAGACTTGGGGACTGATCCTGCAATTTAGTGGTAAAATCATCTATAAATGGTGGATTTTCCAGCCATGTTTGATTGCCGGTGGGCAACCACTAAAATATATCATGGTTCCACTATTATAAGGATCCAAAATATTGTGCATGCTTGTCCAAAACACGAATGAACACACGTATATAAGTATCTAAGTATACAAGTATATAAGTATATACAGTACAAGAAGCAAGCTGACCTTTGGGCTTCTAGATAAGGGTAGCTACACAGGCGATGATGGCGCATCCAAACACCAATAGAGTCATATATATATATATATATATGTATATATAAATAAATATATCATATATATATATATATAAATATATATCATATATATACCAAATATGTGTCATATATATGACTCTATATATATCATATATATTTATATTTATATATATGATACACATATGATATATATATATATATATATATATATATGATATATATATA
>Ga0126342_10020554_pt1 | contig 11094 bp, 10 predicted proteins | sample Cyp1metagenome_FD_92528 | JGI IMG/M metagenome (GOLD analysis project Ga0126342, IMG submission 92528) | Coral microbial communities from Lord Howe Island, Old Settlement Bay, Australia - Cyphastrea 1 metagenome | ecosystem: Host-associated > Invertebrates > Cnidaria > Coral ...
CAGGGGTCGTCAGGGGTCGTCAGGGGTCGTCAGGAGTCGTCAGGAGTCATCAGGAGTCGTCAGGAGTCGTCAGCGATCGAGGTCGTCAGAGTCGTCAGGAGTCGTCAGGAGTCGTCAGCTGAAATTGGACAACTGTTGTTGCCATCTCTGTGTGATTTACTTCGGGGTATTATGTTTGTTGTATTATATGTATAATTTATGTATATAACATGTATATACAATATAATATAGACAAATAAATAAATAAACAATTATATACGTATATATACTTTAATGTATATGTATATATAATTAATGTATGTAGACAGTATACATGTACATAATGTGTATATATATATATATATATATACACATGTAAATAATATATATGTATATATAATTAATATGTTTTTACATACACAGATATATGATGTTCGGGTGTGTCCGAGAATGGCACCTACCCCCCCAAATGGTAACTAGGAGAAATTGTGGTCATCAACCATTAATCAACCATCAAATTCAGGGGACCCCATATATGGGCAATGATCCCCAAATCATCCGCAAGTTGGTGAATTATGATGTCATTTAAAGCCAAACACTTAAGTGGGAGGTGGACGTTTGCTGTTTTGGGAGTTTGCAAGCTATGGTCCACAACACAATTTTGAAAAAGTTATCTATAATCATTCAGGGACCATCATGCATCCTCCTGGTACAAGAATCCCATGGCCTCCAAAAACCAAACGGAGTTGTGGTTTCTCGGAAACAGGAAACATGACCCATGGAGTTGGGGTTAAAAGAAACACTAGCTTGCAAGATGCCTCAACAATCATCTTAAACCACTCCATTGATAGCCATGAGTTGTCCGTCAAAACATACCTTAAATATCCTTAAATTGTCTCAGACCATCAGAGGGCATGGTTTTGCAGAAATCAATCATTTGAAATCAATCCATTGATGCACGCCACAAGGTGCTACTCAATAGGTTTTTAGTTGGTTTAGTTTCACCCAAAGTGATAATTGAGTTGTGTTTGCCAACTTACCTATCATAAATCAACTATAGTTTCCCTTTTTTAATTTGTTAAATATCTTTCGTTCCAGGGTACAGTAACCAACCCCCAGTTAGACAATGTTAGACACCCCTTTTGTTCGCCCCAGGACAATATCAACAATATCATTTGTTTTTTCATGCCCATGATATATACATATATTAAGTATATATATACACATTATGTATATAAATATATATGCCAACTACACCTATGTTGTATTCGCCAACTCACACCCTCAACGCTGAGTATCTATCCAACTCGATTTCCCTGCAGGAAAACCCCATATTTCATGGGACAATCGGAAAGGTTTCCTGTTAAGATTTTACCGCAGAAACCAATCCATTGACAAGTGGATATATGTAATTGGATGTAATTGGTAATCATATGATCCAATCATGAGAATTATCAATGGATTGGTTTAAGGGAAAATCTTAACCGGAAACCATGGTTTTTACCATCAAATATAGGGCTTAAACCAGTAAATTTCGGGTCGCAGGCAAGGGCTTCATGTATTTGATCGACGGCCGCGGGCAGCACTTGCTGCGCTCGCTGGGTCTCTCCATCTTCGAACGCCTAGTGACCTCGGCGGTCGCCATGGCGGACGCGAAGATCGGGGTGCTGACGCCCAAGGGCTTGACGGAGCGGGTGAATCCCATTAAGGCCCGGGCCCGGGGGAGCTGGTTGCGGTGTTTTTTGTTGGAGGAACAGGTGGTTTTGGGTAGGGAAAAGTTAGAGATAATTACATAGAGATACTGTATCCTGACATTTTTTTTTGGGGGTGTGAATGTGGCCAACTGAAGTTCTGCGGTTGGGGAGATGTTCCCAAGGACTGAGGGACACACGGCCAGCATTCAGCATTCAAATACTTCCACACCTGAACACAGAAAACATGATGAGTACAGATAACAGACAGGACCATCACACCTTTCGAGTGGGATCTCACCCCGTTTTTTGTACCTGCCGCCGTTCAGGATGCAGATCGGAAGTCCTACTGGATCCCGCGCCATGCGTTCGTGGGCTACTTGCTGGTTGCTCGGTGGACTGAAGAGAAATGGTTGGGAATGTGACCCCTCATATACTCATACCTGGGGAGCCAGGGGGCTATATAAGTATATGTTGAGTGGGAGTCTAACCTCGTAAATTGATTGATAACTTGTAGCATCCGGGATTGCCATTGCTGCGGTGACTGCTCTTAACTCTTAACCTTGGAACCTGACAACACGACGTCCAATTTTCGTGGCCCGGGGGGTCATATGATCTTAAAGTCTTAAAGCATGGTTTTCCAGCATTTCGAGTTTGAGAGCAGCAGGTCCTCCAATTTGCAGCACATCCTGTAGATAAAAACGGTTCATCACCAATCTCAGAAGGGCTAGAAATACCTCAGGTCTGGGTCCCTGAAACTTGGAATAATTTGGGCAAATTTGGGAAAAACAATACATTTTTACACACCAACAGATAGAGAATGAACGGCTTCTTAGCGAGATGACCATTTCATTCTCAGGATGCGGCCAAGAGCTGTGAGAACATCCGACCCTTGGGGCATCCGACCGGGAACTGGTCAGTTGGAACGGGGTGATTTTTCGCAGCAAGTGATATGGCTTATGGGGCTGTTATGGGGTTGTTTGACCTGATATTTTGGAGATGTTTTCCTGGCTGAAATTGCTACTGATCCAATTTTGACCCAGTTCCAGGCGGACCCATATAACCCTGACGAAGATAGTTGTAAGCCAAGTTATTTTGGGATGTAAATGGTGCAGGTGGACGGGGCCCATCATTGTAGAAAATGGACTTGTGGTGGTAAGCCGATGCCGCTGACTTTCCTGATGGAGGGTATCATGAACCTTTGCATTTTATTCATCAACAGAGTACTCCGAACGTTTGTCAAAATTATGAGAATGATGATGGTTATAAATCCTGGTGGGTGTGGATCATGAAGAGGCCAATGCATAAGGATGATGCCAATAGAAGGAGAGTTTATGTTGGTCATGGTGGGGGTGGCCGCATTTGGAACTTTGATCCAAGATATTCAAGTCAGCGGCCACTGTTTAGAGGACGTGTATGTATGTCTAATATCTACAGGAATGCAAGAAAAGAGGTGCCATAAAAAAGGTTACCATCTGGTTATTTAACATAGCTATGGAAAATCACCATTTTTAATAGGTAAACCATCTATAAATGGGCCATTTTCCATGGCTATGTTAAATAACCAGAGGGTAGATTTTAACTGATTCCAGATCTGCTGATTGTTTCTTTATCGTTGATGATTAACTCACCTCCGACATGGCCAGAGACGCTTGCCTAAGCTCACCTCCAATGTGTGAGAGGGACTGCATTGGAACAAGGACTGCATTTGGACGCGGATATTCAGGACATCAAGAGTGATGCCAATGGTTTCCACATCAAGAGCCTCAGCTATCAGAGATCAGCCAGGTGCCCGTTTTCACGGTCGAAGTCACGAAATTTCCTGGCCTTAAAGGGTCAAATGGAGATGAGGATGTTATAGTGATGGTCTTGTGATGGTCTATGATGGTCTTGTGGGAAAGAACTACCATATCTATCCATATCTACCATACTCAAGATCTCCAGTTGGCTGACTGTTGGCTGACTGTTGGCTGTGCCCAGGACTGGAGATGGGATCCGGTCCGCCAGTCTACTGGTGGGTGCCGATGGATATCGCTCCCAAGTGCGAGAGCAGCTTGAGGAATGGGATGGAAAGCAGGGAAGATATGAGGTGAAGATGCTCGGATTGCAGGGCAGGGCCCCCACAGGGCGTGGACTTTGGCACAGGGAGATCTGTTTTCTTGCCTCTTGGGGAATCGGAGGAATCAAAGGTGGACTGTTAAGTGGATCACTAGACAGATGAAGAATGTTATGCCGGTTTCAGATGGTGCTTTCGAAACAGCGATTGTTTTCACCACTGGGCAGAGCTTCTCCACCAGTACCCGTGCGTGACCCGTGGCTATCAACACTTGGACATGCTGCCTTGGATATATCCCATTTCCTACCACTTCCCATTGCATCTACCATGATTGCGGTGAGCCAGTAGGCTTCCCATCAACGAACCATGATTCTCGTCATGTCTCTAGGTCCAGGTCCAACACCGAGGAAATTTAGCTCACCTTCTGCTGGACTTCGTTACAAAGTTCTAACGCTTCCAGGGGAGTTTGAGCTGTCAACTCCAAAGGGGGTTGAGGCATTTTCCAGTGACGGCTTCTATGCTATTCGAGGCAGGAGCCGGAACTGGCAGATCTTTTGGAGGCAGCTTCCAGCCAAGGTTTCTTTCAATGGATAGCCAAAAGCCAAGACTTGGATATTGTTCCGTGACCATTCCCATCGTTTCCAGTGAGTTGTGGCTGATTTAACATGATTTAATGCGAGTTACCCTCTGGTAAACTAACATAGCTATGGAAAATCACCATTTTTAATGGGAAAAACTCACTATTTCTACGGCCATTTTCCATAGCTATGTTAGTTTACCAGAGGGTAATATGATTTCACCATATAAAAAACCGGATTTCGCTGGATAATCCAATGCTTCCGAAGTCAGCAGCAGGTGTCTCGAAGACGAAGTGCAAGCAGAAGCTTGGGCTGATCCCTGTCTCACAGGAGGGGCGAAGTTGTGGGAGTGGTACTGGTCGTATACCCAGGATCTGCAGGAAACGAACCATATATAATATTATATATATAATGTGTACTGTATATTATACATATGTGCATTAGATTTGTATCTGTATATACATATATGTATAGACAGGTAGATGGATGGATGGATGGATGGATGGATGGATGGATGGATGGATGGATGGATACTGTAGATATAGATAGATGTAGATAGATATAGAAAGACATAGACAGATATAGATAGACATACATAGACATAGATAGATTTAGATAGATTTAGATAGATATACTATATAGATAGATATAAAGATAGATTTAGATAGATATACTATATAGATAGATATAAAGATAGATGTAGATAGGTACAGAAAGATTATAGATCTGGAAAGCCCATGATTCTTAGATCATTTCCTGAACACGTGGAGCATGGAGCTCCTCTGTGAGAACAGGCGACTCCTTTTGCTCTCTGTCACCCAAGAAACATGGGATGTTTTTGGGGTTTAAGATTCAAATTCTGAGGCAGATATCTTGAGATCCTCAACATGTTGAACATTTTCAAGGCCCGAACAGGTGAAGCAGATACTCAGATACCCCAATCGCAGCCGATGCAAAAAAATATCCTGGCTTCGAAGGACTTTGGCGCGCGCACGGCGAACCTCATCACCTACGAAGATGACGTGGTTTGGGAGGCAGACACCGTTGAGAGCTTCAAGAGCTACGCGGAGGACAAAACAAAATCGTGATGTGGGAGGAGTTGGACCGGATTTTGTTGATCATATTTTGAAATTATATATGTATAATTATTATGTGTGTATATATGTATATGTATATGTATATGTATATGTATATGTATATGCATATGCATATGCATATGCATATGTATATGTATATGTATATGTATATGTATATGTTTGCATTGTACTCCTGGTAACGTGCCGAAACTTCCCTAAGCACCGCAGGACAATGGCCTTGTGATGCCTTGTGACTTGCAGCTTATTTTACCGTCTTTGTATATGTTTGTAAACTTCTCCTGGTCGCATCAGGAGCAATGGCCCCACTTTCCCGTGGAAAAATTGGTGCCGGAGGAGGAACTCAAACGCTTCGCGGAGAATCGCGGGGGGCGCTTTCCGAGCCCTCAGTACTGCCCAACGGCAGTGTGGAGGAATGAAGGTGCGCCACCTCTCAGACTCTCAGGTTTCAGCAGATGAAAGTTGGATTTCCCTCCAGGTGAATAACTGGTGGTTTGAAGACGTTTCACAGATCCTATAGTTCTATCATGTTCATTCATGTTCTATCTATCATTTTCCGGAGATTTAAAGCACCTCATCCAGGGGGTCTCAAGCATCAGACTACCAGGTGCTGCTGCGATTCTGCTGGGTGATGCTCTGCATTCGCTGCCGCCGGATATTGGGCAGGGCGTCAACAGTGCGCTGGAGGAGGGGAAAAAGGGGGGGGTGCTGGGACCCTAAAACGAACAGATCTAATACCAAACTGGTTGCTAGATGTTGCTAGTGGGCTATGTGATATTAAAGTGATATCAGGGGATTATCTACTTAATCTTATGCAGATGGTCAATGAATATCTATGAATATCATTCAATGACCCAACAAGGTTGTCTTCATGTGCAGATGTTTGGCAAGTATTACTCAGTATTGCTGTTTGTGAGGAGACAAGACCATCGTACTTCCTTTCAGGGGACGGACCGCTACATGATTGATGACCAAAAGAAAACCAAACATTACAGAACTTCATGATTCAAAATAAATCCATTCAACATACAGAAACAATATTTATCTATATATATATATATCAATATCTTATATAGCCTTTAGGGATTCTATATCTATAACATCCATACATCTATACTCATATAGATTTTGAATATATATATATTATTATATATATATATTATTATATATATATATTATTATATATATATTATTATATATATTCTTATATATATATATAGATATCTAGACCCCATAGATCGTCCAACTTCCAACCACATTTTGTCAGGACGTGACCGTCCTGGAGTCCTGTCTCGACTCCACGGCAACGTCCACGGAGGCGGTCGAGGAGTTCCAGAAACGACGCCTGCCGGACGTGGAGGCGCTGATCCGCATCGTGCGGGTGGCGGCGCCCTTTCAGTGCCTTGCAAGATCATTGGAGAATGGGTATATATTGTATATATATATAATATTATATAATATTATATATATAATGTACATTATGTATACTATGTATATTATGTATATTATGTATATTATGTATATTATGTATATTATGTACATTATGTACATGATGTATATTATGTATATTATGTATACTATGTATATTATGTATATTATGTATATTTTATATTATGTATATGTATATTGCTTCTACATAGAAGCAACAATGCATGAATTTGGTGGTCTTAAACGACAAAAAGGCAATTTCAGGGATATGGGGATACAATGGAGATATACTCATGTACACCAGAAACGGGGTATTGGGGTCTTAACATGACCTAACCATTTTGAACCAGCAAAATGCAACCCTCATGGGAAAAACATGTTTGGAAAAGTCGTTTAACTGGGCAGGTGAGGGTTTTAGACCATGGTGTCCTGCCAATTGTTTGAAGATGTTTGAAACAAGGTGTCCCTGACTGGGCTGAGAGTTTGCAAACAATATCTGGGGTTGTAGTGGGCCGGAATGGGTGAAAAACATCGGAAAGCAACATGTGGGATGGATTGATGGGTTTGGATCTTTTTGAAACCTTTTTGAACCTGAACAATGGAGACATATCAGTGGATTTGGAGGGGATGGAAATAGTCCCACTGAATTCACTTTGGAAAGCAGCACATGATACATGGGGGAAGACCAAGGTCCTGACAGGTGCTAGAATGAGAATTGCCTCTTGACTTGAGGTACAGCCAGGCACCCTGGCGGGGGCGTCTATGGAATGCGTCCTTCCTTTCCAGACTCCTGTTGAACAAGCTCTTGCCCAGCGTGCCTTAGAGTCAACCTTTCGATGATGGTTTCAGGGACAGCGGTAACTGCAGACAAAATCGCAAAGCTATGCAGAAATGTCACCAAACATCCAAATTGCAACATCTACGGCAAGGTGTTGTAGAAGGTTGGCTGGAACTTTTTTCAGTCTCCCAAACAGCTTTGGATTCCTTCTGTGAAAGAACTGTTTTTTTTTGGGAGACTCGACGGTACAAAACCCCTATATATGATAGTACAAAAACATCCAAAAAACCATCAAACACCGTGGTTTCCAGGATGTTTCCTGTAATCAAGCAACCCATTTTTCTGAAGTTTTAAGCATATTTTCAAGGCAGTTTTGCTTGCTTGTTCACCCCAGTAAGTGGGGTAACAAAAAGCCCAGTCATAAGTAGGGTAAGGGGTTGGTCCAGGTTTTTCAGTGGGGTTATATATATATAACATTATATATATATCCCACTCAGGATTCCTGGGGTTTTCCACCACCAAGTAGCCATACATTAAATCCCATCAGATACCACGAATTTCCAGCCGTCGTCGAGGTCTTTGACTTGCCTCTGTTCCTCTTGATCCAACGCTCCGAGATGAGCTATCGCGAGGCGACCGATGGGCCATGGCGCATCTGCAACCCGAAAAAAGGCAACCATTGGGACTCGTCAAAAATAGGGATGCATGATGCAACTATGAAGAAATGGATTTAACCGGTTAAATCCACACTGGGGGTTTGTCTAGAAATGGGGATTGAGATTAGTTCATGGTTTAGTCCAATTCCTAGCGTGAAGATCCGAGTAATGACGGTTCATGATGTAATGTGGAGATGGATCAAGAGCATTTCCGGAAAATTGGCAGAAGAACCATCTATTTCTCAGCTATTTCAGAACCTTCACCAGGGCAACAGGGTTCAGATCCACAGCTGGACGTGGGGATCTTGAGAGCCGTGGAGTCATGGAATGCAACAGCTTCTCACTCCGTTTTTAAACATGTTGCTAGAAGCCCCTGCCTCTGACAGAAGATCTCACGTCGGATGGGCTAGGCCTAGAGCTGGCTCACAGGCTTACTGGTGTCTTGAGAGATTATGATGAGATTAACTGATGCTAGTGACTGATCATGATGATTGTGAACATTTGTGAACGGTGACGATGATGTGATCAGCATTTTTTTTCCATCATTCCAATCTACCCTCTGGTAATTTAACATAGCTATTGACAATGACCATTAATAGTGGATTTTCCCATTAAAAATGGTGATTTTCAATAGCTATGTTAGTTTACCAGAGGGTAGTTGGTGGTTTCAAGCATCTTGGACAATTCTGAACCAACCGACATCCCTTTCCAAGCGCCCTTTCCAAGTGCCACCACTGATCTAAAGAGGTGAGAAACCTCACGACGGTCTACCAGAAAAAAAAGGCGTTTTTCAACACAGTTACAGCTCCAGCTCCTAAAGGATGATCAGCACCTTACCACCACCAGCACCAGCACCAGCAGCATCATCATCATCATCATCATCACCACCAGCATCATCACCATCATCATCATCATCATCATCATCATATTACTATTATCAACATTCATGGTATCATTACTTTTGTCATCACTATCAGGATGATTTGAATCCTGATCATACAACAGTAGTGTATACTATCGGTGGACCCGTGATGTTTGTTATTGTCTACACCCCACAGTCGCTAGTTCGCGAACTGTTCCCCATAAACCCAACAGTCGACTGGCTAAATCATGTTACTTCACCATTTCTACTGGGTAAAGCGCCAATTATAAAAGCTATACATCGCCCTGGAATATAGTCTTATGTTTTCATGGTGAAATTCAATTTTTCCTGAATTTTTAGATGTAACATCTCCATGTCCCTCCGCTATCATTATTTGCATCATTAATAATGATAATTTTATCATTATCATTATCAAATTCATAAATTATTGATACCTGGTTGGTTGTTTCAAACATTTTCTATTTTCCACTATAGGATGGGATGTCATCCTTCCCATTGACTTTCATATTTTTCAAGATGGTTATTGCACCATCAACCAGTATATATATAAATACATATAATCCACCAGATAATCCACTATTAACCATCATTAACCATTGTTAAACCCATATATATATATATATACAACTAGTTTCTATATCCACACCAACCAGTCATATATGATTCTTCGCCCCATTGGGTGACTCACGCGCTGCGTTGAAATCCAGGTCTGGAAAAAAGGCTCACGTGGAGCTAGAAGAGCCACAGCCCTGGGAATCGCAGCAGCAGGCCGATAGGAAAGGTTGTTGGAGATGGGTTACCCGGCCTGGTAAACATACAAAAAGCTATGGAAAATCACAATTTTTAATGGGAAAAGTCACTATAAATGGCCATTTTCAATAGCTATGTTTGACATAACCAGAGGGTTTTATAATGGTTCAAACCTATGATTTTTCAATCTCCATTGCTACTTTGAGGTGAAAGGAAATGGGTAAGACTTTGTTAAGTTACCGGAGGGTATATGGTTTTTAACCAATAAAACATAGGGGAATTGGTAAGTTTATGTAAATTTTATGGGAATAAAATCGATGAATAGCTGAATAAATTGCAAGGACCTCACCAAGACGTCACTAGAAATGATGGATAGGATTGGGGACACCCCAAAAACCACCACAATTCAGGTTTGGTGAATAATTAGAATTTACAAGGAACTGGATTTGTTTTAACAGGCTGGTCTTGTCAACCTGGCAGATGATGAATTTTTGATAGAAACTCGGTACCTGTGTGACTTTGTCTGAAATTTGATGTCTAGACTTTGGTGGAACCGTTAAATTTTCTAGCCTGGAGGCATCCTACTGTGGGCCATTCATTAAAAAACAATATCTTAAAATTATAAGTAATATATATATATATACAAACATAATGGTAATAATAATAACATTAAAAATAATTACAATTACTTTATTGCGAGTGGTCCGCACCGTGGCATTCTATCTGATATTTTTTCGAACATTCTATCTAAATCTATCTAATATTTATTAATCTTTTATAACATTGCATTATGAATTATATTGTGAAATTCTTTTTGATATTTTTTTCTGGTATTTTATCTGGCATTTATTCTGCCATTCTGTCTGTTATTTTATGGATTTCGGGCCCAGACATGCTCCGCATCCGGAACTAACGATATTATTTTTGAAATTATTTGATATAATAATTTGATTTTTAGATATATTATTAAAATTATATATATTAAATATATTATTATATATTAATATATTTTAATCTTATATAAATTTATTAATTTTATTTTATTAATTCCTTTAAATATAAATTAACATATAAATATATATAATATAAATATAATATATAAATATAATATATAAATATATTATATAAATATATTATATATATATAAATATATTATATATAAATATATTATATATTATATAAATATATTATATATAAATAC
>Ga0126342_10020555_pt1 | contig 11094 bp, 6 predicted proteins | sample Cyp1metagenome_FD_92528 | JGI IMG/M metagenome (GOLD analysis project Ga0126342, IMG submission 92528) | Coral microbial communities from Lord Howe Island, Old Settlement Bay, Australia - Cyphastrea 1 metagenome | ecosystem: Host-associated > Invertebrates > Cnidaria > Coral ...
CAGGGGGTTCAAGACTGCAGTTTGCCCGGCCTCAAACCCCCAAACGCTTCCAACCCTCCCGCAGGCCTTCAAGGCAACAACTCTTACAGCTACATGCCCCTGCCATCTGTTTTTCAGGGAGTTGAAGACTGTCGTTTGACCGGCCTGAAACCCTCCAAACGCTTCCGCAGGCCTCCAAGGCAACAACTCTTACAGCAACATGCCCCTCCAAAAAGGGGGGTCGGCGGCACCAGGGCGCTAGCCTATTCTATTAAGTTGTCTTGTAATGACTATGTATAGGATTGTATAGTTGAGAATTCAAAACTGCGAAAACACTCGACCAAGAAAATCATTTGGGCATGGGGTTCGCGGCGGCTGCAATGTCTATCTTGAGGGTCCTAACGCGTGGATGATATTCAGAACTTCAGAACTTCAGGGCACCATCATTGATCAAAACCCATGGGTTCTCCATATATCTCCACTAAGATGAGCCCCATTCATAGTTTTGTTGCGAGCAAGTATGGTGGGGTATCTCATGGTATCTCCCAGTACCCTGGTGTGGGCTGCAGCATGCTGCAGCTGTTTGAACCCCCACGGTGTCATGACATTTGGCTGTTTTTACCTGCTGCAGACAGTTCCTCCCATTGAATGCCACCTTGTCTTGAAGTCTTGGAAGGGGAACACAGGAACCATGTAATTAATGATATATCAGTATGATTCACGATGATTCACCATTGATGATTTTCACAGCCATAAATCATGGGTCATTAAATGTCCCCATTGAACATCACCCAACCATTAGGTATATGGTCTATAATGGCTACTATAAGGTGATGTCCAATATTCCCAAAATGGGACAGTTACCCTGTAAACCTCCATCTAAAATGCAAAGTCCATGAATTTCCAGATAGCAGCTGGCCAGTCTGCAGGTTTGACCTGCCCAACATGCAACGACCATGCCAAAGCCAAGATGAATTCAGCCTTCCCCACCTGAAATTGATAGGGAAACGAATTGATTTCTTAGAATTGGACTATCAGGGGCATGACGAAACATCTATTTCCAGCATCAGTGGAAGAAAGGTTCCAAACCTCCAAAGAAATCACTCAGATTGCCTGAAATCATCTAAGACGTGTATCGATTCATCAAGGGCGTTGAATTCCCCGCACAATTCCACCACCATAAGTGGTCTACGCAGCCTGACCATGGAATAGATGATGGACATGTCAAATTTGAGAATCCTCAGAGTGAACATCATCTTACATAGACGTGCTTAACCCTTTGGCAGTCCAACATCAACATGGAAAATGCCAATGTTTAGTTGGCATGTTCCAATATTCATGGCTAATGTATCACCAGAACATCACATTTGTTTGGGGGCATTTACCATGGCAACATGTCGAAAGAATCACCGAACTTCACCACCGAAATCCACCAACTGGGTCTCCCCGACCAGGGTCCATCTCGGTGGGTACCCGACCGCGTTTTAAGGACTCCATGGCCCATTTTTCATACCTCTTGGGGACGAGACTGGGATGTCTATGGCGGATAAAACATGATGAAACCAAGCATTTCATGGGGATATGACCCGAGATGACTCGATATGACCATAGGAAGTTATTGGGTTTCCATGGCTGAAATGGGATGAAGCACCATATGAATTGATTTATTGGAAATTGATAGGAAACCATGGCTTCTAGCCACACATTGAAGTTTCCGGCAGGTCTTCCGCCAACTGGTTGGTATGCATAGGTACTGTTGCAATCTGTCTACATCCCTAAAACAACAGCGCAACAACCTGTAGTTTTGGATAGTTTTGGTGTTTTTTTTCCATGTGTGAAAGGCAAACATGACAACAAACAAATTAACTGTTTTGTGGTTAGGTCAATACCATGAGTCTTGAAATCATATTGAATCTCTATATATATATATATATTCTTTAGTGCTATAGGTAAGGATTGTTGTTTTCTGTACATTTTTTGAACATCGAGGATCAAAACTTGTTACTAGAAAGTACTCTGAAGTCATGGAATATTTCAACACACAGTGAATTCACCAGGTTTCGGCCCAAAAACTTGCTTCGTAGCTTCTCAGAGACAGTGAGTTCCTGAGCGGAAAAAAACACACCGCGTTTTTTTGGTCGTTCGCGTTCGAACGGCCAAAGGATGGGCGCAAGGGAATTGTGTGAACAAGCCAGCACATGTATAGTTGGTATTTATCTATATATATAAATATGCTATACATATATATATATATATACATTTTTACATAGTGTGTGTGTGTACTGTATATATATATATATATATATATATATGTATACATTGAGGAGGAAAAAAGTCAGCGCACAAATCTTTGAGGCCTTTTTTTGACAAACCTGTTAAGATGTTTTGTTGCTTTGTGAAATGTAATAACTTTTTGAGCGCTTTTGAGAAATGTTTGAGTTTGGGTCAATGTAGAAATGGTTTTGTTTTCCACACATCACATGTCCCGCACAGGGCAGGCAATGCCTCAAGTCAGTGGCGATGCCCCAAGTGGCGCGCCAAGCGCGGTCGAGTGGCAAAGGGCAAGTGGCTTCTAATTGACCTATCCCAAATCTTCTCAAACGTTATTTTCCCCTGGGCCCCTGGGCCCCTGGTTTTCACTTTTTCTTGTTTTAATGACTTTTTGAGAATCGCAAAAACATATTGAAAATAGTACTGGTCTCTACAAGGAGCGATCCCTATCTAAAACATTCTAAAACCCTACTGATCTAGGGCGAGTCTTCTTCCGTTTTTCAACATGACAGGCACGCCACAGCACATCACCCATCATCCAGCCGAAGTCTCGTATCTTGTTGCGTCCGCCTCAATTTTGGCCAAACCGTCCTTAGTGACGCTGGTGAAGCCACCAAGCAAGTAATTGCAGGCAATCCCACTCCATTGTCGATCGCTATACTGACACCCTCATCATTTTTGTGGCAATACCCAGATGGTTTCACTGACTATACTGACTATATGATTGCTATATGATTGCTATACTGACTATATGTTTGCGGAATTTCAGAAAGCCTCAAGAAATATGAAAAATGACCCGCCAAAGATGGATAAGTTTCAAGCTTTCCCATGGATTGGTGGGTCGCTAAAAATGAGAGACAAACCAGATATTTCACGATCTCCAAAATTTGGGATACCCTCCGGTAAACGTTTACATAACCATGGAAAATCACATTTTTTCATGGGAAAATCTACTATTTCTATGGCCATGTTCAATAGCTTTTTGTATGTTTACCAGAGGGTACATACTTCACACTCCCCTTGTTTAGGAAACCTTACCACATTGTTTCAAATGTTTTCAACAAACAACTGTTGGGGCCTGGTTCCTTTTTGGCAAAACCTGTTCACATTCTTTTAGCATCCACCAAAACTGCAAGATATAAGATGGTGCCGGCACCGCCCGCTTGTAATTTATAGCCTTCATGAACTATAAACCCAACACGTATTTTAGTAATTTGTGCCAACGTAGCCAACGACCTGGGGCACCATTTTGGAAAGTTAAGTCCCTATTGTAAATGATCAAATATCATTCATTCCCATGACATATCATTTTTTGGATGGTTAAATCATGTTAAAGTTAAATCCCTACAAAATCCCTATGATTCTAGATGATTTGGACTATATGTTCGCATCTTTTCCATTATGTTCCAATACTTTCCTATGTTTTCCCACAAAAAATCAAATCTCTGGTGTTTTTTCGGCCAGGTCTCTACCGCCTCCTCCATCTTCTGTTGCCCCTGCGACAGCAGTGCGAAGAGATGTTGCAGTCCTGCGATGGTGTTGGATGGTTTATACAATGTGGGGCCCAGCGATGTGAACGTTGGTTAAAAAAAAACAGCAACGTTGGTTCGTTATAAGTAGATATAAGTAGCATAAACCACAGTGAAGTTGGAGTTACAGTATTTGCACCAACTTAGCTATCGTTTGGGGGCCCCACATTGTACCCAAATGCTCCATGTGTGGCATATCGATAGCAATATTTATACATCACTTCACCCAGTCATGGAGGTTTCCGGGCTTAGTCATGGGGGTACCCCAGTCATCATCCAGTCGTCATGGACCACGACTTGGTATTGAAACAATCATGGTGACTTAGGGGATCTGAAATTTTAAGAAACCCCCCATGTGGTAGATAATGGTGAATCATTGATAACCATGAAAAACCGCATTCTTCATGGGACATTCAATGTGATACCCTGTGGATGAAAGATGATTTGCTGGAAAATCCACCATGAATAAACTATGTTCCGAACTGTTCCCGTTTAAATGCCCATTCCCTTGCCATGTTTGATTGCGGGTATATAAGTGGGGATGCACGATGCAAATTCTTGATATATTCAAAATTTCACCTGTGGTAACCCCCCCAAAAGATAGACAATGTAAAATCCTACTAGAATAGTGAATTATGATCTGGTTGGTGGTTTCAACCCCCCTCTGAAAAATATCAGTCAGTTGGGATTATTATTCCCAATATATGGAAAAATAAAAAACTGTTCCAAGCCACCAACCAGTGGTACGTTGCTTGTCTACCTAGATCATGAAATGGACAAGAAAAGTTCCTCAAGGAAATGTGCCCAAGTGGGACCATCAACGGTGGCCAGCTGGAAACATATAGGGTGTAGAACAAGGGAGGCTGGGTCAATGTTATCAATGTTTTTGTGACCTCTTTTTGTGAGAACATCATGGCAAATTCCTACCCTGAAACCTTTTGAATGGTGGGCTAACTCATCAAAATCGGCTCAAATTCAAATGATGGTAGCTCATTGTTGCTGTGTTGGTAAAATATAATGAATATAATTATCATATCTCACCAACCTGGCAAGTTCGGACATACTTGCCATAATCCTAACCATCATTCCAGAGACGTCGCAGAAAGTGAGGTCGCAACATGATTATCCATTGGTATCTTCCATGATATCCCATTGTAGTCATGATGATTTACGATTATCATCACCCTAATTACTGGAGACCTTTTGATTTGCTGACTATCCTAAGTATCCTAATCACATTAATCACCCTTACAACCATTAGACGCATTAGACCTAGATCATTTACAGGATCTCATTTTCATAGCCGAGAAACTGCTACGATCCCCTGCGTCCAAGTTCAATTCCTCAGCGGCCGACAGGACAAGGATCCGGGATGTGCTTCGTGTATGGCAGATATAAACACAAAAAATATCGTATAGAAACGCCCAAAAAGTTATACATGTATAGGACTGTAGGATATATCACCAGTTAATTGTAGATGATAAATGATGATGACAAATGTATAATGATTCTAGTATATACGATTTAATACCCCGCCCAAAAACAACAATCGATCTTTTTGGGGGCTGCTATGCCATGGTATGTCTATTGAAAATGGCCCGATAACTGGAATAACTGGTCTGAAAACTATGCCTCCAGAAGAGCTTGGCTGAAGAGCCAATGCCCTGGTTGTGCCGTAAGAAAACCAACTCTTTTCGGCGCATCCCTCGGACTGAATTCGTTCCATTCAGATGCCGGCGCAAAAAACATTTGCTTCATAGTGTGCCATGCCACGTTTACATATTACTGGTTCATTGTATGCCTTTGTTTAAGATCCCAAATGGTTGATTCATGGGATAGTTTGTTGCTGATGGAGCATTCACTTGGTGTGTTTTATCCATCTGTCATTGGCCGGCTGAAGCAATGCAAACAAACCATGGATCATCAATGGGTCTATTTCCGGATCCATTGGTACCACAAGTCATTGAATGACTTCACCAATATCAGCTCTGGACCGACTTTGCTCTTGGAATTCTTGGGGTTGATCTAGTTGAATCAACTTGGGCTGCGTGATGCTACATTGAAAAGAAATTAAAACATATTTTAGGGGTGAACAAAAACAACATCAAGGTGATCAAAACAGAAAACAATTGGGGAAATCTCATAGTTCGTAGCATCTATTTCTGGTAAGACATTGGGGATAGTCCACTATTGCATTACCAAGTCAAGAAAATGCATGGCTGAAGCAAATAACATATATAATGATGATGTTCCACTGAGTTTGGTAGCAATATGCTCAATGCTTGATCAAAATTGATCATATATCCGATTTGTTTGTTCGCGTAAAAAAATAAAGACATAAACAAATAAACACACACATCTATATATATATATATACATATATATGCGCAGCCAGCCAGTATTACCCCTGGTCGGTTCAAATCATATCAGCGCATTATTTTTCTCATGATAATTCCCATGATTTGATGGTCAATCATAGGAAACCGACCTCGGGATGTCAAAACCATTGTGGCAGTAGATTCTACTGGTCAGATGTTTTTGTTGAATCTTTTTGAGTTCATGGAGTGTACGTTTCAGTGTACGTTTCACACTCAGCCGTTTGTAGCACCCAACGGTAATTACTCTCAACTGTAAGTAGCGTAGCTTGCAGGGAACATTGAACATCAAGGAGTTGGCCTAACTAAACATTTGATGATCAAAACGCCACAATACAAAAAATGGAAACAAGTCCGCATTCAATAGCTATAATAAACATTTAAAAAACTGCTCGTCATTATATCACAATTATCACAAAAAGTTGCTTAGATATTCCGCATAATAAATAGATAAATATTGTATATATATATATATATATATCCCATTGAAAACTGTGACAAAGCTACCACATTCAATCAACAACCACATATATATATCAAGTATATCTACTTACAGTAATCAATAGAGCAACAACTCCAATTAACTATCCCCATTCAATTCTTTGACAACAGTGCATGCCTATATAATTGATTCAAATCCATCGTCCCCAGACAAATCCACTGCTAACAAACCAACATCAGCCAATCATTAGGACCATGAAATATCGTTAGCCCCAGTTAAGTCATGGTTAACTCATGGTTAACTCATAGTGAACTCATAGTTATATATAGTTATGTATAGTTATATGTAGTTATGTATAGTTATATATGGTTATACATATATAGTTATATTTAGTTAAATATAGTTATATATAGTTATATAAACAGTTAAGTTAGATATAACTATATAGAATTATATCATTATCATATTGTTTAAATGTATATAAATACACATGATTTCACCATGTCTTCAACATCTTCCTGTTTCACCCATTTCACCAAGGAGCCACATCGTCCGAGATCTTTTTGAAACGTTTCTTGAGATCGGCCAGTTGCGCCTCATGGGCCTCCTGCGTTGATGGGACAAAGTGGGAGAAAGAAAAATGTAGAGACCAGACTTAGTGTGTTGAAATTCTATGAAATACCTATGAAATATGTATAAAGACCATAAAGTTTTTATTGGGATCAAGATGGCACAAATTCTATGAACTTGTGATGTATGCTAATTATATGCTTGAATCCTTAATGATCTCAATCTGGAATCATAGGATATAGGCTGATCGTGTGATTTTTGACTAACGGACCTACTCTACAATAGAGGTTTTAGCAAGAACATGCTAGGACGATGAATGCCCTGCCACGTGCGATATGTGCGAATCGCATCGCAGTTGCCAACGACAGTACGAATGTCACACCCCAGCAAGCAGTGGGACATGTTTTGCCTGCAAGCAGCCACCATGGGCGGTTCGGTTGTACCAAACAAAACGTGCTTTTGTCTGAAAAAAGGGCACCAATAAATCCTGGTGGTGATGGTTGGTGATTTTAACCATCTTGAAACATATTAAAAAGTCAATGGGAACGATTATCCCATATATTATGGAAAAATAAAACATGTTCCAAACCACCAACCCGTAATTGCTGGTTGACCATGGTGGAAGTTATAACGTGCTCCACACACGAGAAGCCCTCAACAATACGGGTTTCCTCGGCCCATCAGGATCGGTGGGGGCGCCCTTTGAAAAGCTGTGAGTGGACCGCCTTCGTCTTCACTTAGCTAATGAAAAAGCATGGTGACTATTGCTATTAGCGATTAGATGCCACTTACTACACCATTTGCTATATGCATTCTACATCAACAACCAGGAAGATATAAAACTGTTGACATTAAATTACCACGATTCCTTTCAGTAGGCTACAAAAGGCTACATACTTGGTGAGGCCCCACAGTTCTAAGTTGGTCTATAACCACATTCAATAGAGCTGGATCTCAACCATAGAATTCACCAAGTTGATCCAAGGAATCCAAGTCACTGTTCTGCTTTGGCATTTTTTAGTGCAACAACACGTGTTCCCACAGTTTGGGCGCTCCTTGTCTTCAAAGGAGATTTGCGGACGCGATGCCCCCTGCATCAGGGAAACAATGGGAAACATCGGGGAAGATGTGGAATATTGTGGAATATCGAATATGTGATTACCATAAGCAACGATGATCACCAACAATAGGGTTGAAATAACCAGCAAGTTATAAACATGTCATGGGAAATAGGCTGACCCTATGGCAATCTAACAGTTTGCTATGGAACATCACCAATTTGAATAGGTAAATCATCGTCAAATGTGAGCAAACATCCGATAGATGGAGCATCTGAAGGTTCCGCCGTCAACTGGGTGTGGGTCCAAACTTCAGACTGGTCAGTTTCTGTCCTGAATCATCCCCTTTGGAGCTATATTTTTTGACATATGCTGACAAACCCCGATGTTCCATGCAACAAACATGGTGGCTGTGCTTGTCGTTGATATTCCACTGGCCTGATTCTGTGGTACTTACAAATCCCTTTGCGTCTGCTTGTGCCTTTTCCATTGCACAAGCATCAAAACAGTTCAACAATGAACATATCATATATCGCATGGGCATGTGTCAGGCCTCACCTCAGGACCCAAATCAAGATATGGCTTGGACATGTTACACACACACACAAACCTGGAAACCAAGCAGTGGTGGCCGACTGTTTCATCTGGTGGCACTGTGCGCCTTGAGCTACCTCAAGAAGTGAAACTCCTGGATTTGCACGGCAGACTTTGGCCAACAACTGTCCATCTGGCAGAACGAGCTGGAGATTTTGGAGGCTCGCCTTCAATTCACGAGCAATCCGTTTCTGTGTCTCCCAGGCCACATCAATGCCCCGTGCAGTCAAACGAAAGCATTCTTCCCCGACCAAAGTGGAGCATATCAGAGTGATTACATCCTCCTTGTGTGCAAATTCTAGTTGTAAAACTAGGTCTATGCCATGTTTCAAATTGCCAAGGTACCAAATTCCTGGCTTTGCCAACGGAATGTTGCATTGTCCAAACAGATTCCATCCGATGGCAACAGCATTGCCATCACTCCGGAGAAGCACTGTATGAACCTGGCCAGCAGAAGTCTGGGAATACACAACTCCCTCATCCAAAGGTGGGATGTCGCATTGACCATCTTCATTGCACGGCCATCACTTCGGAGAAGCACCGTATGAGCACCGCCTGCAGAAATCTGAGTATATGCCATTCCCTCATCCAAGGGCGGGATGTTGCATTGTGCAAACAGATTCCGTCCGATGGCAACAGCATTGCCATCACTCCGGAGAAGCACTGTATGAGACTGGCCAGCAGAAGTCTGGGAATACACAACTCCCTCATCCAAAGGTGGGATGTCGCATTGACCATCTTCATTGCATCCGATCGCAACAACACGGCCATCACTTCGGAGAAGCACCGTATGAGCACCGCCTGCAGAAATCTGAGCATATGCCATTCCCTCATCCAAAGGTGGAATGTCGCATTGTCCAAACAGATTCCATCCGATGGCAACAGCATTGCCATCACTCCGGAGAAGCACTGTATGAGACTCGACAGCAGAAGTCTGGGAATACACAACTCCCTCATCCAAAGGTGGGATGTCGCATTGACCATCTTCATTGTATCCGATCGCAACAACACGGCCATCACTTCGGAGAAGCACCGTATGAGCACCGCCTGCAGAAATCTGAGTATATGCCATTCCCTCATCCAAGGGCGGGATGTTGCATTGTGCATAGTGGTTGTTTCCCGCGGCGATAGCACTGCCATCACTCTTCAGAAGCACGCTATGATGATAGCCTGCAGAAGGCATTGCTGGAATCAAGGCCAAATCTGACACCTGAAGATTGGATGGCTGGTCACAACCTGCGTTCTGCGTTCGGCCTAACATTTTGACTACGTAGTGATCGTGTAATGAGCATTCATGAATGGACTAATCGGCCAAGTCAAATGAATAAAACGCCATAATGGCACTCTTGCGCGCTGAAACAATTTGCGCACTATTTTTGACACCCCAGAAACAGGAAGGCGGTCTTGAAAAATTGTTTGACACTAATTTCTTCTTGTCCTTGACCGTTGCGGTTCCTCATTCTTTTGTTCAAATAGTGATTTAAATTATCTTGAAATACGGCCGTTTGCGAACACTCATCCCGATACGGTGGCTCAAAGGACTGGTCTGTTTTGGGCCTGCAGATCCACTGCAGAAACGGATCCCAGTGAATTTGATTGACCTAGGGATGAACCATCGACCAAGCGCGTTTTGAACTATTATGACACGTGAGCCATGTAGCATCCTTCCTTGCAATAAATGCGTGCATTCCTTTTAAACAAACCCAGTTCATGGGTGGTAAAAATCATCCCCAACAAGAAACCAAACCCTATGAACCACTTTACATCACCCACAGGGGTATGCCGCCCAACAGTTTCTCATAGCGGTTTACCACATTAATCTCAGAATTAGACTCCAATATATCGCATTGATCCACCATGTTTTCTGGTAGGTCCACTTTTCATAGGTTTTACCACCCTTAGCCTTTTACCGAATAAAACTGTTCATCTTCCCAACAGGTTTAAAACAGCCGTTAAAAAAAAAACAACCCACCATATATATATATATTAATGTGATAAACTCCAAAATAAACAAGGCTACGGCGCCAGGTGCGACCCTCAGAAAACACACCTTTTTTTTTTCCAGGCTCTGACGCCATAGCGTGGTATTTACAGTGTTTTGCAACTGTCACTGCCAACTTGAGGCGGGGGAACCATTTTCCTTTTTCATAATTTTGTCTGACCAATAGTGATATCTTGTCAATAGTAGAAACATTTTTCCGCAACTCCAATTTTTCTCCAATACTAAAAGTCAATTAGCTCTATTTACTTTTAGTATTGCCAAAAGAGTCATGTTC
>Ga0126342_10020556_pt1 | contig 11093 bp, 16 predicted proteins | sample Cyp1metagenome_FD_92528 | JGI IMG/M metagenome (GOLD analysis project Ga0126342, IMG submission 92528) | Coral microbial communities from Lord Howe Island, Old Settlement Bay, Australia - Cyphastrea 1 metagenome | ecosystem: Host-associated > Invertebrates > Cnidaria > Coral ...
GGCAGCCGTGCTGGACTGGGCTGACCCTCCAGCCCTCAGCCGCTTGCCGCTGCGCTAGCTGTCTCACCCGTTTCACCCGCTCCCGCGCCACAGAGCCGGGATGGAGGATTGTCGCCGCCACGGCAAGGGATGGTTGGGTTGGAAAAAAAAAATGATGAAACATCGAAAATTCCTGGGATTCCTGGGTCTAATCCCCATGGTTTTGGGAAACCTAGCCATGTCACCCCATGTCACCGTGGCCGCTTCCATGGCAGGTTGAACTCTTCTTTGCCCATCGCACCACGCCCATGTTCCGCCCCCCGGAGCTGGCAGCCGGGCGACCCAGAGGGATCAACCTGCCAGGGAGTGCCAGGTAGCAGCAGCTGGCAGCAGCTGGGTCCTGGTTTTGCTAAGGATCCTGACCTGGTTCGACTGCCCATTGGAACTCCAGCAGGTGTCTTCATGCTGGGCTTGTGCCTCTACCAGGTCGCGACCTGGGAGGACAGGATGTCCTTGGACATCTAGGTGGAACAAGTCCCAGGACGGACATGGATTGATCTTGATTGATCTGGATCTATTGGGTTGTAATGCCTGTCAGAAAGAATCCCAATACGGCAGCCTCCAAGCATTAGAGGCAATGTAGTCAGAAGCTCACGTCAGGATACAAATTTGGAGGCCTTCCAGATATTCTTATTGTGGTTCCTCCAGAACATGAGACGATGGGGCCCTGGGCTTGTCGTTGCAGGCTTCACTAGCATCCCCGTGATACCTGGGTTGACCCAGGATGACCCCGGATCACCTTGGACCTCGGCCACCCAAAACCGGCCAGATGCTCTTTGCCGTACATGCCTTTCCGTTGGAGGGCCGCTTGGCCAACATCCATGTGAGGCGAGGCCATCATACCCCTGTTGTTTCAACACGTTTGAATTTTCCATTTTTTCGAAAACAGGATAGGCAAGTCGTAGTATTGCATGATATTGCGATATTGCCCCATTTGTGGTTTTTATATACTTTTATATTGGTTTCCGGGGCCATCTCCCTGTTGTTTCGCCATGTTTCACCATGTTTCACCATGTTTCCAGTTGCAGGTACAGCCTTCCGGAAGGTGCTGATAACTACTACTCCCCCGGCCTCCTGGCCACCCTGGTGGCGTGGGGTGCCTGGGGTGCCTGGGGTGCCCATCTGCGATGGGTTGGGTGGAGCCAACACATTGCCAGCACATAGACACATAGACCATGGATAGCATGTGAATGGGAATTTCAGGATCCTAAAATGGAGGTACTGTACCATATAAGGGCATATTTTCTAGGGATATTCCCTTATCCATGGCCATTGACCATGGTTTTCCCTCAAGTTCGGTTTCCACTTTTGCGAGGTTGCTGAGCCGAGACCCCAGAAAGCGGCCCGTTGCAGAGGTGATTTTTTTGGGTGGATGATGGGGTTTCCTTTGGGTGATTTATCTCCGGCCATGAGTCATGAGGAAACCATGTGGTTTTCTTTTCTAGGGCAAACCAACGGTTTTGGGCGCAACGCTGTGCATCTGTTGGTGGCATTTTCTCACCTAGGTTGACTATGTTTGCACAAGTGTGGGTAAACATCTGACCACAAACTTATTAATAGTATTTTTGTTGATGTCAACGATATTATAGCTCCATATTACCTATTACATTTCCATGGTTTATGTTTATTGATATCCTCAGTTTGGCCCAATTGCAAAGGATGTTTAGTACCCTTGCGGTAAATACGACTCAAAGCGAAAACCTGGGGTTCCCTTGTAGGTAACATCTAGTCATTGGTAATATATATATATGTATATATTTGCACTGTATATATATATATCTATATATCATGTGCATATGCAATATTTGTATTGTATATATATATATCATATATCCCATACCCCATATATAGATATACACATCCCATTGTTTCCTGTTCATTAGGGCCATGGGATTTGATCCCGCAGTCTCAAGTGAGTTCCAGCTCGCTCGCTCCAGGAGCTCTCTGTGTGGGGGGCTCGGCATTTGGCGAGGAATCGATCGATGGCATATGTATGTAAATTGATATATATATACATATATATATATATATATGTATCCGCTATATAGATATAGATACAATGTATGATCATCACTATCACCATATATATATATATATATGTATATATATGTATATATCTAATGTCAATATCAATACATCCATTTGTTTGCATAGATGGAGCTATATATAGACATCTCAGACAACAGATGGAATCAAGCATCAAACCAGCAACTGATACTTCTTGAATTGATATTTGCTAGGCAGGAAATAGGCTGAGATGGAGAGAGTGCATAGGAAATCTTCGCCCACTGTTGAGCCTGGCCCAACCAGCCCATTGGAAGCACTCGCATGAGAAGTCATGACAGGGAATGAGCATCCTTATCAGATGCTCAAATCACATCCATCACCCAACCTATTTCACCTTAGTTACTGCCTACTTCCCCAGATGATCCAACACCAATCATCAGCCCAGCTTTTCTCAACTCCATCTCATAGCGCCAAGCCTCTCCGAAGCGATGACTGTGGATGTGGCTCGACCTTCGATGGGGCACAGTCACCCTTGAGTTCCCCTCCTGAGGCATTCCCAACTTTTTTTAGATTATGGGCTTGCCCTTCTTACAAAACCCCGGAATAGAATGGACACTTTTCCGTGGGAAAACCGGTTCCGCCGAGGTATCCATTCCCGAACAGTGCGTGGAATTCACGCGTGTTTGTCAGATGCGTGGCCAGCAAGCAGGTTTTTGTTACTGAGGTAAATCGGGTGATTTAGGCAACAACCACAACCACATGACCTGGTGAATTGGACTCTGCAATTTATATAGTGTGGTAAACCCAAAAATAAAAATTCATAAACTCATAAACCTACCATTTGGGGATGGTTTATACAAACCATCATTGGGTTTACCACATATCATATCACCAGTTTCTGGTGTTTTTGTGGTTGATCCAAGCTCGACGCATCACTGGGTCGAGTGCTTGGATTCTTGGAATCCCCAGCTCGAACCCGTACCGAAGGTTCGCGTTCTTTTTTTGGCTTCTGGGTCCATGCTGGGGTTTGGATGAAACTCCCACATTTGTATGCCGGTATGGCGGATACCATCAGAAAAACAAGAGATTTCATTGCCATGCATGGGGAGGCGCTCCCCAAATTTTGCGAAACCAACACAGAGTATTACTTTGACCTTCCTTGGGGTCGTCATCATCATCATCATCAGCATCACCAGCATCATCACCATCATCACCATCACCACCATCATCACCATTACCATTATCATTGTTCCCATGATACCATCATAGTTTTTATTGCCATGACACTGCCATTATTACTATTGAGTGGTACTATTGTTGTGCTATTCTTCTGATCCCACCCAAATAGCAGGGGAATCGAAACGGCCCGAGGAAGGAGAACGAGCTGCAGATGGAAACGGCGCTGGCAGGACTCGACGCTCAAGGGCTCCAGCTTTTGACCAGTGGCAAGGCCGAGCCGCTTGTGTTGTATGATTTGAACGTGGCGAAACCATCCTACAAAATACTGTAAAATCTAAAGATCATCTTAAATGGGGTCAATGTTCATGTATTTCTGAAACTCATGTATTTGGATAGTAGATGTGATTTGGAGATGTTTTTTTCACACACAGAGGTGAACATTCTCGTTGCGGCCTCGCGTGAATTCCACAAATCTCAGCCACCATGGCCAATCAATCAAGTCCACAAAGGAGTCTGCTGCAGCTTGAATCCTGCTGCATGTAGCAAGAAAATTCTTGGGGACATCAAAATTTGCTAAGCCCTCCGCTCCATCTCTCTCTCTCTCTATATTATACTTCACATGTATGCTATGCATATCCTTCGTTTCAAAATATATTTCCATTTCCCTAGGGGGCTGACATTGGCTGACGTTGGCCCGAGACCTATGGAATTTCATGCGGGACTGCAATCTGTTTTTTTGTTTCTGCACGTGTTTTTTTTTTGAAACTGCGAACATGCAGCATATTGAGATATTTCGTGCATTTGGCTGCATTTTTGCGCTTAAGGCGGTGCCAACCTGAATCATGTCTCACACATATTCCCCGTAACTTGCAGTGGACCTTGAACCAAAGCTCCTAACAAACCGTAAAACCTCAAAAGAGCAGCAAATGAATAAAACACCAAATAAACCCTTGATAGATACTAAAGATACCCTAAATCAACCATACATAGATTGTAAATGCCTACAATAAAAATCCTTCAGGAAATCCTACAACCCTAGGCCCTACATCATCCCAATAAGCCTTGAACACCAGTACTGCCAGGTGAAGGAGCTTTCGCATCAGCTCTTTCTGAAGCAGGCCGAGTTCATCCGAAATGGCCATGACATCGACTTTGAAACTAGTCTCCCATTCATGACATGTTGAAGAATGGTTTTGTTTATCTCCTGATCTTTATATACATATGTGTATGTCTATACTACACACACACATATATATATATATATATGTATATATACACATGTATATATGTATATATATATATATGTACATATAAATGTATATATATATACATGCATATGTTGGGACCATTATTTCGATGCTTCCCAGTTGAAGCCCCAACTGTTGATGATTGAATTCCAATTTTTGAATCCCAGTGCCAGAAAAAGGCCCCCGAGCTGCTGGTTCGAAGCCGCTCCTGCAGCTCCCTGCGACGGGCCGGGGAAGATCTCTTGCGCAGGCGTAGCTGGGTTCTGGGTTGGGGGGTTGGGCATCAACCAGTCAATGGCCATTCCAGGATCCTAGATTGGAGGTACCTACCATATATAAGGCCTATGTAAGGCCTATGTAAGGGAATATCCCCACAAAATATGGCCTTATATGGTACAGTACCTCCAATTTAGGATCCTGGAATTCCCATTGAACCAGAGTTCAAGTTGGATTTAGAGCAACAAAACGGGAAGGGAAGGGTGAACCATTGAACCATGGTGATTCGTGATTTTTTTGGCAACATCAATGGATGTTTTGAAGGAACACTGTGTGGGAAAAGGTGGGAAACATAAGTCATGCTAAAGGCCAAAGTTTATTGTAGATTCTTCCTGAAATCATCCTCTTGAGATGGAGATGGGTCAAAACTTGGGAGAGACCTAAGACATAGGTTACTTACCAAGGTCACGCTCAAGGGAAAGGGTTCCATGTTTCTTGCAATAGTGGTTGCTTACTCAGGTACAGCAGGACAACCTGAGAGATGACTCCTGAAACCCAGACTACCCGCCCTTCCCTGGACGCAGGAAGATTGAACAGATTCTTCCGGAGAGACTTGCTGCTGAGACTGCAGCACTGAAAACACAGACCCCCGGCTGAGCGTGGAGAACAATTCTGCGGGGTCAAACCAAAATTGAACCCCCAAAAATATACAGTAGTTTTCTTGACACGCCAAACCCGAACTTGAACGGATATCCTAGATTCACCTGACATGTTTCTCGTTCAAAATGTTCAAAGCCACCTTACACCCCAGTTCTTGGATGAGAAAGTGATTTATAACCCTACTTGGGAAGTCCATAATTCCCAGCAATATCCCAAGTGACAACTGGGTAAATTCATATCAATTCATCAGCGTCATGAACCACTTCTCTGTGGGCACAGACATTTCACCCAATCACAATGGCTTCACATGATGATTGTCCAATTCTACAATATGGTGAGCCCAGTGGTAAACCACCTCCAGAGATGGAGATATATCATTGAAAGGCATACCCAATTCTATAAACTACTTTTTTTTTGGGGGGGTGTTGGGATGGTAACCAGTATGATTTCCAATTTTACCCATTATTGATCATCCTGCCATTATCATCATTTGTTTTTCTATTTGTTGTTAAACCACCACCAACATAGATGTATGCATATATAGTATATATATATATACAGAGTTTATCATGAAGTCTAACTTTGCAATCATTATTATTCGTATTGTGATTCTTCTTTCCTTAAGACACAGAGACATCTGCCGTGGATCCCCTGAGGATCTCCTCAGAGGCGGCGCAGCGGCGCCGGCTCTTCGCCGAGCTCAAGCTGCGTGCGAAACACAGCGCGGAGCAGGCGCAGGCGGCCACGCGGCCGGTGCCGGTGCGGGGTGCCACGAGGCAGGAGGGATGGGATGGGGATGAGGTTTTCATCAACTTTTGAGGAAAAACATGGAAATCCAACCGGATATTTTTTTGAAGATATGGTATTAGGGTCAAAATTTCAGGCCCAAGAATAGCAATCGGATGGTATCATGGGTGATTTCAGAAGATTCACCCAACGCCTTCACACATTCACCTGCCTGTCCAGGTTTCGCTCCATGGATCCTCCGGCCAAACGCCCGGCCTTGGCTACAAAGAGGGCCGTGATCCGTGACTCGGCGGGATCAAAAACCTTGGCTTCACAAGGGCTATTGATCCGATTTTTTTGGGGGGGATGAACCGTTTGGGGGGGGATGAAGCCTATTGTATCCTATCATTTGCGAGCTATTTTAGGGTTGGGGCACCAGGGTTTTGATACGCGCACTGGGGGCTTGGCTGCTGGAAGCTCCATTCTGCTGTGCCCAGGTGTTGACCAAAGCGCATCCGATCTGCAAGTCTATCATATGATGTGAGTTGTGTTTCACCAGAGCTCAGTCTTTGATGTCCAGGACATCCATGTTTTGGAGACGTTTGCATCTTAATGCTTGGATTTGGCGTTTCTTTTCAAAAACCAATTTCAGAACATGCGTGTTTTTACTTTCAAACATAGTTCTTGAGAGGTTTCGCGTGCCATCCGAAACATCCCACCTTTCCAATGAAAGTGTTGGAGACCGGCGCATGCGGCGAGAAAGCAATCGCAGCCCCAGGCGCATATTAGTGATATCCTCTGCGACTGGTTGGACGCTAAACGGTACCCCATTGATATTCTATCCATTTCCGACAATTTCTCATCACCAAAGAGTTTAGCACATGATGCGTTTAAAAAGTCCCAAAGAGACACCATGAAAGTCCACACGTTTTGAAGTCCACCGAATTTCTGGATTTCGACCGAAGCTGAAGAGCATGGCTGCCCTAAGGACGGGCCTTCTTCGTCCCGCTGAGAGATAGCTGGAAGGGCCCGGCAAAGTCCCGGGGCCCGGGCCAGGTGTTTGATGGAAAACAGGTCTGTCGGTATGGCGGGTACGGTTCAAAATGATCGACCTACCCCCAGATTGGAGGGTTCAGTAAGTTTGGAAAGTAAGGGATTAAGAAACCATGGTTTAGTAATCATGGATAATTCTGGGGATATTCTCCAAATAGTGAATATGATACTTAGTTGGTCACCCCCAATTAAACAGCCTAGGGGTTTATGATTCCAAGGTTGACATTACCAGTTTACTCGAAGTGCGAGAAATGATCCACCTCTTCAAAGGCTCTGGAAGAATTATCTTTGAGCCATTTGGATACTCGGGGAGATGACCATGTCCAGAGTCTGCAGAGCGTTGGCCCAAGCGGGTGCCGGCGATTTTGGGTGCTGCGTGGGCAAGATGGACGGCTTAATTTTGGAGGGCAAGGATGATGGCAAGAGCAACAAGGTCCGCTCTGCCAGGAACGGCTGCAACGTGCTGATGCGAGGGCTACTGACAGACAGTTGCATGATATATGCCAGATTATGATAGGTCTAGGTGCAGAGAACACCAGCAAACTGCATACCATGTAAATGCAGCAGGAACGTTCTTTTTCTCTAAAGGAAAGTATCCCTTTTAGGCACGTTTTGTGCCATGCTACGTCCTCCCATATCCTCCCATCATCCCATCCCATCCATCTCATCCTATCCGATGTCATTCCCATGTGTGCACCACTCCATTCGTGCCATGGTCACAAGACATTGGCTATTTTCCGGATTGTCATTCCATGCCTGCCGAATTCCAGCTTCAGTGATGCTGGGATTTGCACCCCCCGAAAAGAGCCATATTTTCTCAATGGAACTTGGCCGTGGCACATATGGTGGGTATCATGTGCCATCCCATATCGTCCCGCTTTTCCTGTTGATATACCCTCCGCTGGACTGGCGTAGCCATGGACAGTCCACCATGAAGATGAATTCACTAAGAAGTCATGGATTCTACATAGCTATCTTGATAGTCCGTTATATCACCATTAAGTCATTAAGTCAGCAGAGTGGGAGAATATTGGATATATTGGATATATTGGAATTCCCATGGGATTATACCACCCCATAATATCCCATGATCCCATTGGGATCTCACCATGATTCACCCCGTGGAACTTTTCAGCCGGGGAAGCCATCGCCAGGTCCACATCCGAATGCAGCAGCGCAACGGCCGAAAGTCCTGGACCACCGTGGCCGGCTTTCCGGAGCAGGTGCCCAGTGCCCATGCACAAACCGTGGTGCCTACAAAAAGGGGATGGTTGGGCTATCCAGTTATCCCATCAATTTCGGGTGATGACTTGGGGATGCTGATCCTGATGCTTTATTTATGGCTATTGGATGCTATTGGGTGAATCCCACATCACATCAAATATATGGCTGGCCTTTATTCCAGAATGTATGCGTGGTGGTGTCGTACATGCCTGGCATTTAGCCCAACTTTCGTTGGGAAGCTCCCTGACGGAAGCCAGAGATGCCAGGTTCGATTGCCCAAGAGTGGTTACTTGGTTGCAGATATGGGAAGTAAAACATGCAAAAACAAAAGTACAAGGTGGTGCCCCCATAGTTAGCCAAGTTTATTTGCAGGTTCACTTGACGGATTTATGGCCGATATCTCTATAGTTCATTGAGTTTCTGCACCAAGTTATAACTCGGGGACACCAGCTTGCAGAATCACGTGCAGTCCACTTTTTTCGACCTTGCTTCCAGTGGTGAAGGTAATGTTTGTGGATGATGGCTTCAAGCATGAATTTGTATTTTGTTGAGTTGTCCCCCCAATCCATAGCTGGGAAAATGACCATTCTCCCAACTGGGGCATCGAAGGCTGCTGTCATCACGTTATTTGCGGTGATTGTAACGCCCAACTAAAGACTTACCCTCTGGGAATTGAACATAGCTATGGACAATCACCATTTTAAATAGTAATTTTCTACAAGTGGGCCATTTTTCCATAGCTATGTTAAATTACCGGAGGGTCAACACATGGGATGAGAAGACACCCGGTGGAATCTAGAAGCGCCTTGAGGTAAGATCCTGCAGGTAGACTTCGAGAAGATCCTGCGCGCGCTGAAAAAGTGCCTGGGCGCAACAATTGGGGGTGGCGTGGATCAAACTTGTCTCTCCAAAATGGGTGGCTGAATCAAGAATTTGAGGGCCCACTAAATCCACTATTCTCTGTGAACATGTGAGTTGGTCTGAAATAAAGAAATCCAATTCTAGAGGATTATCATCATTTTCTCATATTTTCTCCGTTATATAAATGTCCATAAGTTGGGTGCCAATCAATCTTTTCTTTTGGGTGGAGAAACCCGACATATCTTTTTAATGCGGCGGTTACATATATCCCAACTATTTCTCACCTATGTCCCCAACTGTCCCCCGATTATATCCCCATAAAATGCTTGGTTTACCCACCATTTCTTGGTAGATGGCCAGCTTCCAGGACCTTCAAGACCAACGGCGTGTTGATCAAAGACCCGGACCATGGCAGCGTGATGCAGCTGCAGGGGGATATTCGCAAGGAGGCCGCAGAAGCTCGTTACCTTGGGGTATGATTTTGCAGGATTTTATAGTATTTGATAGGGTTTTATGGGAAGATTAAACATTGCGCGCAGATCCGGACGTTTGCCCGGAGCCTGTAATCTTGGGCGAACGTTAGGTTCTGCGGGAAACATTGGTACCATTATTGTGTTGGTAATACCCTCCCGCCAAAATATTGAAGCCACCCGGCCGGAATGGGGTCGTTGAAGATCCAGGGGAGGGGAGCTTGAGCTGTTTGGTTTTTGAGGGACGGCTTAAATCCGGATGGATGACCAACATCGTTCAACACAGACCCTCTGGAAATCAAACATGGCTGGGAAATCCCTGAACAACATGGGCAACATGGGCATCGAAAAACCAGAAAAATCCATGAACATCACCTAGAAATGGGGGATTTTCCAGCAAACCATAGAGGCTATCAATGGCTATCATGCTTTCCCCACGACTGCTGCAGCGGCATGATGAAGGTGGCGGAGTTTCTCATTGAAGTGACAGCGATCATCACCAAGGACCAGGTACGGTACTGGGCAGATTTTTTCCCCTGTAGTTACTGTAATGCACCATTTGGGAATCTACTGGGAAATATGTGTTACTCTCTATTGCCCCCGCATAAGCGAATCCAATAATATGGTTTCACGAGTTTCAATGTAGACTTTCCCTTTGATTTCTCGGACTGAGCCTGGCGCGAGGTCATGATTCACGGTTCCTGAGTGGTGCTGTGCAGCCATTTGGCGTTGAGACACAGCCCAACAAGGAGCTGTTCCGCAGTGAAAATCGCTGAATCGTTGCAAGGGTTTCCAGGCAATGGGAGACAACTGGGTTGCACCAGACATGCCGAGGTTGAAGCCTCCGTTCTTCCAATGTCTCTGTATAGACACACACACATATATTATCATATATATATATATATCATATATATATATATATATATGATATATATATATATATATCACATATATATAAATACATGCATACAATCACAAACATATATTCTCTTTTGAACGTTCGGAGGGCAAGATGTTTGAAACAAACCCATTTTGGTTGAGTTTCAGGGTATGCATCAAGTGCAACAAGGCATCACGGCCGTGGCGAGGAATGTGAAGCACTCTGCACACTCTGCAGTCTCTGTCCTTAGTCAAGCTTTGTGCCCACAGACTTGCGGCCAGTCCAAGCCCTCAAACTGCCCAGCAATGTAGCAGCTGCTTCTTTGCTGTGCTGCCGCTGCCGCGGCTTTGGTGGCACGTTCGGCTGCCTTTGTTCCAGCGGGTTTCCGAGTGCAGCCGCAGCAGCCCAGCATGGCCAGTGCAGCCAGTGAGCAGCAGGCACCAACCTTTGGTGGTCTCACTGGCATGGCTGCTGCTGGAGTTGCTTTGGGCGCAGCAGCAGGCGTGGCTTCTCGCTGGCAAAAGCGCTCTA
>Ga0126342_10020557_pt1 | contig 11093 bp, 11 predicted proteins | sample Cyp1metagenome_FD_92528 | JGI IMG/M metagenome (GOLD analysis project Ga0126342, IMG submission 92528) | Coral microbial communities from Lord Howe Island, Old Settlement Bay, Australia - Cyphastrea 1 metagenome | ecosystem: Host-associated > Invertebrates > Cnidaria > Coral ...
CCATAGTAAGCTGCCACCCTGGCCATCTCGTCAAAGGAGTCCAGGATCACAATCGTCGTAAATTTTAAGTGGTACTTGCCATTACTTGCCCATCACTTACCCAAAAAGCCATCTAACCAAAATACGGAGGTCTATATTCCTTAGAGCAGGTCAGACACTGAGCAGCCGACCGGGCACCTTTTTGCACTGAAGGGCATAGGCACTCGTTCAATGGGTTCTTTAGCTGTCAGAGAACGCATGCAACATCCAACTCTAGTAGCAGCATGTAGCAGCCATGCCAAGACCACACGGTCACACCCAGATTTCCAAATATGACAAAAGAATTTGGGGTCAAGGTCAAGAATTACACATGGCAAGCTTGGGTGACAAAACTACCAGAGACAAGAGGACAGCACATGTTCCCCATGTCATTGCCTTTGAATTAGGAAGGGAAAGATTTGCGTCTGGCCTCCTCGCGGGCCAAGCAGGCTGCCTTTCCTGCCCTTAAGCATTTGAAGGAAAAGGCTTGAAAATCCGGCTTGAAAGAGTTTCAGCATGTTGCGAAATTGAGTCAAAGCTGCAGCACTTGTAAACTAGAAAAGCTTATGGCCATCGGGCATGTTGGCACACCGCGGCGCCAATCGGTGCCCAATGCACAAACGATTGCGTTGCTTGGTGGTGCACAAACATGGCCAACTAGCAAGGAGCCTTGAGGCCTATGTTTACGCTGGCGCAATCTCGAATACAAAGTGCCGTCACTAGCTACAAACACTGCAGAATGCCTGTTACGTGGCAAGCAATGTACAGAATCATGTGTGCCAATCTGCAACGGGATGGCTTCACTTTGAACCCGAAGGAGAGCTTGCCAACTTAGCAGCAAGAGATCTCCAACCAGGTTGAACATGACGCTGGAGCAAGTCTTCGGACATCAATCTCTTACGCGGAAGAACCCCAGCTCTGGCAGACTGGTACTGTTTCTTCAACCCTTGCAAAGTCATCTTCAAGTCGCTGCCGTGCCAATCTAAAAGCAACGCAAAACCTTGACAAGCCCATTTGATGTACCCCACGTAATTCGTGGCTGTTCCTGGGTTTTGGAAAATGGCAATGAAACGGCACATGTCTCCTTCAACATGGGGAAGCAAAGACCTGTCTTCAGCGTACCCCAGCACTGTGGATGCAAAGGCGTGCCGCAGTCTGAGGCCCGATGCCACGCTTTTCAATGACTCTTTTCGGGTGTGCAGCTTGAGATTCGCAGCAGCAATTTGAAGAAGCCGTTGTGAAGGCAAGGAGCTTTCCAGCTGCGCTGAAGTTAGCTTCTCCTCTAACTGCAAAGCCGGGATTGCCACCCAAAATGTTGTGAAATTGGCATGCTGGCTTTTCAGCAGGCTATGTCTGGAATTCATCTTCAACTGGTGACGCCAACAAAGCCTTTCCCTTCGGGCTTTCCACAAGCTTGGGGAGCTCGGATGGACTGGCTCCAGCCAAGTGAGCTGGGTCTTGAAAGCCGTGCGTGACCAACACCAGCGCAGCTTCAAATGCCAAGCGCTAACATCTGCCATACCTTCATGGTTCTGCAAGAATTCCGTCATCTTGCCAACTGCAGACTCAAAAGCATGCGGCTTGAGGCCTGCAAAAGGTTGGACTACTTTGCCATGACCGTGTCCACGTTTCTTTGCTGCATTTTCCAACAGATCAGAAGTTGCTCCCTCCTATTTTCCAAGCTTCATCAAGTGTCGCCCAAGTACGGTCTGATCGGTCTGCTTGCGCAACAGAATGTGCATCTATATGCAGACGATTGCATCATGGTGACATTTTTCAGCAGCCAAGCTCGGACCACCTCTTGCATCCATTGCTGGGCAGCTACAAGATCACCAGAAAGGTGGGGCATGGTCCAGCCTGCCTTTGACCCAGAATTGCGGCCAAGCCGGCTGTCACAGTGCAAAATCACTGGAGCGCAAAAAAATAAAAACGGGTACATATTGTAGTATGCTCCATGACAAGCCAAGTGAAATACAGCAAGGAATTCAAGACAAGCTTCATGGAATGCGTTGCACACAGCCCCCCAAAAACAAAAGTGAAAACAATCCTTGGACTCACACAGCTACATCCTCGCAGCCAACGTCAAAAGCGTTGAGTACAAACGCTGCTGGGCGCTGCAACTTTTCTTTCACGGCCCGGACCAAAAAGTCTGCGGCCCACTGGGGGAGTTGTGGAGGCACAAACTCGGCCTTCAAGAAAGCCAAAGCTGACATGTCTTCACGTGTAGGGCCATCTGCAATGTTAGCTACAGACTCAACCCTGGCAACATGCAAAGAAATACCTGCTTTCGCCAGTTCAAGCCATAGCCTGCCTACACACATGTGGGACTCTGGGCCCCCACCGCCTCCTTTCAAGATGGCGGGAGAATGCAATTGTTGTCTACAAATGCCAACCAAGCAGCTTCTTTTAGTATGTGGCCAAAAATGCCCCAAGCAAGCAAGAACCCTAGCAACTCCTGAAACTGGATCTGGTGATCACCTCTGTCAAGCAATAAATTCCATAAGGCGGACGGTGTCTTCAGTCTGCCGATCTCCAGCTGCGTCGGACCAGGTGACCACTTGCCGCCTGCAAGCACCGGGACACGTCCGCACTGAGGCCGGAGCGCGCTCCAGGTACTGCAGAAACATTAACAAGCCTTGGGCACTGGTTAGAAAATACTTGCGCTTAGCTCCAAGTATGATGACGGCAGCGCAATTTTTGGAGGGATGCCATCCCTACACATGTGCTGCTTCAGTCTGACAGGTGCTTAGCTCCTCCGCTCCTCCGGAGCTAAGCGCAAGTATTTAATTTTCATCTGCTTGCCAATGACATGGAATGATGAAGAAAGAATATTGATCATTAAGAAAACATAATTGCAAAAATGGAATTTTAAAATGACATATATGACATTTCAGTACGACTCCCCACCCTCAAATTCCAGCTCGTCGGAGCCATGGAGACAGCGTGCTCCCAGGCAAGGGACTGTGAGCTTGGGCATAAAAGGGCTGCTTTATACAAGCCCGACCCACACGATTGCCTGACACAGTGGCAGAAAAACTGAAGCGGCCGGCCATCTTGGAAGAGTTGGTAGGTGTGAGACTGTTGGAGTCGAGCATTTGCTGCAAAACAAACTGGTCCTTCTTTGCCTTGTCGCTGCTGACACGGGTGAGAACTTTCTGCTCCGCCCACGAAATGCTCACCAAAGCGCCCAACACAACCATGTCCCAAGTTGCATCTGCATCTTTCGAGCTGTCAATCGGGAAGCCCAGGAGCCGGGGCATCACTGTCAGTATTGGCGCGGCCGACCAAGCAACGCCACTTCTAGAAGCGCCGAAATACATCCACATATAGCGGCATGCAGGAGCTTTGAAAAGACGAACCAAAATCAGCCACATCATGCGACCCACCCGGTGCGATGCATAGACTCCTTTGACTGTTCCAGGTGGCATGCCAAAGTGTTGGGCGACCCAAATTTTCCCTTCAGCCTACCAGACTGTCCAGGCAAGATCGTGGTGATTGGCAAGGCGAAACGCTTTTGAAATATCACGCTTCCACATGCTTGCTGTCACTCGTGTTGTCATGAACTTTTGGATGACAGTCACAAGTGAGTCCAAAGAATCATGATGAATCTTGTCCGCTGAGGCTGCGGCTGCATTGACGCTGCTCTCGGTCTCATGGTCCACCACACGAGTCGGCCAGCCAGAACTGCGCCCTTCCCGCACCCATATGCCATATGCGCCGAGTCAGCGATTTGGTTGACAAACCGCTCGGCACCAGTAAATGCGGAGGAGACATGCAGCTTGAAGGTCTGCCACAGTGTGTTCTCCGATGCCGCCACTGTGGGGCCAGGGAGTTCAGAATGCGCTCGTTGAACTCCCGCCGGCTTGTGTGCAAGCTGTCCACTGGCTGAGCATGTAGTTGCACATCCTTCACATGGTGGCAGCCATCCCGCCAATGGAAAACCTTGTTGCAAAGCAGCAAGGAAGCCACTGGCAGACAGTGGCACAAGAGGTTTCACAGCGGGCCATGAATGCGAACCACCAACTGCTGCAAATCCAGAGGGGCACAAGATGCCCAAGTTCTCTGAACTGCTGCAGCAGTTGCCGGCGGAAGGCATCAATCTGTTCTGGGGCAGAAGAAATCTCAAAATCAATGGCTGCCTCCAAGTCCGGAGACAAGACTTCAACCACGCATGCTGGGTGCTGGACTCCTGGACGTAAATGGCAAAGTTAACGACATGCTGCAAAGGCGTCATGCCGTCAGCGGCACCACAACCCCATGGCACAAATCTGGGGCATCATCAGCAACTGAAAACCCTATATCTGAAAGCTTCTTCAAAACTGGAGGCAGTGGAAGCCGCCTCTGACAACGCCCCTCAGCGCCGTCCCCGGACTGTACCGGAAGTCAGCGTTTGCGCTTCCGCTTGTCTTCTTGCGGCCGCCGGCGTGGATCTGCTGTCGCTTGCTGATGCCGCCATCTGAAGGCGAGGTGCTGCCACCGCCGGGATTGACCGCAGGGCGGGCCATGAGTTGCGCTTGCAAATCGCCCAACTTCTTGCTTGCAGCTTCGGCTCTCTTTTGAGCCTGCTCTGCCCCTGCAAGCTGTCTTGCTACATCTGCTCCTGATACAGCAGAAGAACGGTCACTTACTTGGAAGTGATGAGGCAGCTCCCATGCCCTCATGCAAGCCCACTTCCTGGAGAACCTGGCTCAAACGTTGCCGGGCCAGCTCGAGCATGTCCTTGTCAATCTTCTGGGATTCCGCTGTAATGTCCAGAGATGGGTCACGTTTGTCTGCTCTGCGTGCCCACTGACGGCGCAGCAAGTCATCATAGAGGAAGGCTTGCAGATCTGAAGAATCACATCCAAATGTCCAAAAACCACAGGCCAAGTCATTTGATCAGTTGCTACTGCTGTGATTGCATACCTGAGAAAAGCTGCAACCCATTGTTGGACATTCCGAAAGAACCTCCAGGCCAATGGAGTGATGCCCAGCCAATTTGGAGCCCTCTTCATCCCGCAAAGTGAACTTGCCACCAACGTAGTCTGCAGGCAGCCACAAAGGCAAATCTTCTTTGCTAGTCAAATCAACAAAAGAGAAAGGCACACGCTTTTGACCTTTGGCCTCTTCTGATGCCAACTGCAGAGATGTGTACAAGGATTGGTTAGCCTGCATATGAAAACCCAATTTTGACAAGCCCGACTTCTGCAAGATGTCCGCTACATCAGGCACCTTTGCTGGCGCCAAAGCTGAAGCCAAGGTTTTTGCAGACACTGGCGCCGAGGCGAGTGCTGAGCTTGTAGCCGCTTGGGCCAACCTGGCCTTGTGCAAGGCTTCCACGCTTCTGAGAAGACAGCGGGTCAACGCTGCAGCCTGCTGCAGCAGGTAAGGAATCTGGTAGTTGAAGTTTCTCCAAATCAGCTTCGGCGACGCCACTCGCCATATTAGGATCCTGTAGTTTGGCAACATCTGTGAGAAACCGAACTGCTTCTTTTAGCACATCGTCGGGTGGTTTCGCAGCCTCAGTCGTGGTTATCAACTCAACCCATGAACTTGCCATGGCGTCAATGAGCTGACTACCCAAAACCTGCCAGGGGCGAAAGAGCCGCAGGCTGCAGTTCCCAGAGTATCAAGTTGTGCCTTTCAACAAAGCTTCGCTTTGTTTCACCATACAATTATCGTGGTTTGCGATGGTCTTATTGCAACGAGCCATTCCAAAACCTTCCAAACCAACAAACAGCAGCCTGCATGCTAGCTGCAACCTGAGGACTGGACTCAGCGGGGTTGAGTTCAAACTTTAAACTTAAAATAGCTATCCTTCGATGCTGCTGACGCGCCACAACCCTCCCCTCGACATCCTGGCATACAAGCGTCAGTACTGTACTCCTAGTTCCCTACTTACCAACTGCAAAGTACCCCAACCGAACGCAGTTTGGTTGAGCCACTTTGCAACCATCTGATTGAACTCCTTCCCTCGGCCTTTCCTTGTTCCGGTCCGTGACATAGTATATATATATATGAGTATATATGTGTGTGTGTGATGAATATATCTAAGTATATCTATCTGCCTAGCTACAAATCTATCTATCTACCTCTCCATCCATCCATCCATCCATCCATCCATCCATCCATCTACATAGTCTATGTGCAGCTACACACGCATATATCATTATATATCCACTACGCAAATAATCCAATCTTAGAATTGGTAACTTGCGTGCATGCATCCGTCAAGCAAGAGATGCTTGGGAATCTTAAGATGCGCGCCTTGATTCTTCGCCAGGACTGGGTCATGTTTTCATGCAGACCTCTTGGGGAAAAGGAGTGCAAGACTCCAAGTGGATGTTCTCTCATCACAAAACATTACGTTAGATTACAGGACAGTACAGAACAGTACAGTAAATACATGAGATTACATTAGATCATATGGATTATGGGTTGCATGACGTTGCGATCACAACAACCACGGTGAATACTATCTTGTATATGTTTGTGCTTGGGCATGCCAACGTGCGGTCGCAAGTGAAACCGCAGCGAGATAGACGCAGCAGGGTTTGAGCCCACGGAGTGTGTGTCACAGTTCGACCTGATTAATCACGTCCAACAGTGGGACCCCGACACCAGTTCGACATGATGGATCATCGCGGACGCAGCTGTCCCCAATTCATTGCCAAAGCAAATCCAACTCCAGCTAGCCAGCTAGCTTTCGTGATCATACTGTATCATATATTATATCAATAGTGTAGACAGTATCGTATTGTATAGTACATCTATGTTCACATCATACTATCATACTGACATATTACATTATATCATATCCCATCCCATCCTATCAAATCATACAAGTATCATATCATCTCATAAAGTATCACATGAAATCAAAACATATTGTAGTGTACTTATACATATCATATACATATTATGTCCTTTGAAACACAAATAAAACCTTGTTCCTCACATGTCTGGTGTAGCAACTTTGAGCTTCCAAGCAAGGGACTCATCGAACAAGTAGCAAAGCCCGGCCAGCATCAACGACACGTATCTAAATGGAGAGGCTTGGCAGGAACCATTTTCAGCAAGATTTGTGATGTGAAAGCGTTTCCAGACGTTTCAACAATACCACACTGGCGTAGATGTTGGAGTTCCATGGAGTTCTCGGTTGGACTACTGCTATCTAATGTATTCTAATGTATTCTAATGTCATGTAGATGATGTGGACTCAGGCAGTGGCAGGGTCCGGTAGTTTCCACTGCATCCAACTCGTGCAGCTGCCTCACAGGCACCTGTCGCTGCACTGCTGGCCCAAAGCAGTCCAGGAAACTCCTTGGCTGCATCTAAGACAAGGAATGACAAGGATATGAGGTAAACAAAATAAAAGAATACAATATCAAAGACATCTGGAATCATCTAGAATCTAGGACTATGCCAGAGTGGCCTTGCTTGCCCTCTGCAATGGCACTGCTGCCCAGACTCTATAGGATGCGCCGAAAGAAAGTTTGACAAGGCTACGAGGCCTTCTGCCTCTTGGTGTCGGGGTCGTCCGAACAACCATGACCTCCATCAATGTGGCGACAAACATGTGCTTTACATTGCATATGCATATATATATATACGTATATATGTGCGTATGTGTGAAGCAGCTTTCACAGGTTTTGTTCCTGGTTAGTTATGTTGCGAATATGTTATAGGTGTTACAAGGATTCTCCGCCCCATCCCAAAGAGCAAGCCTGGCATCATGTGGCGAGAGAGCTCTCAGCACCAGGTGGAGCAGCCCGGCAATAGAGGCAAGGAAGGCTGCTGCGGCGGCAGCTTTCTGACCTCTTCCGATCTTGAGAGTGGAGAGAATCCAGGATCCATTTCTATCAAATTCGTTCCGTTTCTATCCGTGCCTATCCATTTCTATGCTTTTCTTTCTATTTCTATCGATTCCTATCCATGTCTATCCATTTCTATTCATTCCTATCCATTCCTCATTTTTCCATCCCCCTTGATTGATGGGTAGGTACCCTGACCCAACCATTCCATAAAAATATGGTTTATGTCATGGTTGGGTACAGGTATATTTTTAGAGAATGGATCCTTTTTTGGGCTTATATGCTATGGAATACCACCATTGTACTACCTAGCAGTAGCAGGCCGGATATGCAAAAAAAGCTTTCGCACTATGTTATGGAAATGAGGCCGAAATTAGATGTTGAACCGCAGAAAAAATGATTTATATGTAATGGAACGGGTCGCATCTTGAGGGGTCACTTGAAGATATCTTTACATTTCTATCCGTTCCCATCCATTTCTGTTCATTTCGATTTATTCCTATCCATTTCTGTCCATTTCTAGAAATAAATATTAATTTCTATCCATTTCTATTCATGTCTATCCATTTCTATTTATTTCACTCAATTCCTGTCCGTTTCTTTCCAATTTCTATTTATTCGTATCCATTTCTATCAATTTCTATCAATTGCATATTCTTGCTAGTGATCCAAAGTAAGCAGAACACTATGATACGCTGCTCACAACCTTCGCACAATGCAGAAACCAAGCAACATTTTGAATCATTTCGAGGCATTTTAAAGTGCAAGCCGACACATCGCGGCCTCTTCGTAGTTGAACAAAACGAGATGGAGGCATGTTTTCTTGAACCACCTTGCCAACCTGCCATGGCCATTTGCCAAAGAAAAACACCGTTGCAAGCGTTAAAAAAACAATCTTCCCCTCTATGACTTTATTATTTATCCAATGGGACAGCTTGTGACACGGTACTTTGTGCATCTCTACGCTCACCTCCCGAACTGCGGCATGTCGCTGCAAATTCCATGCACCATGGCACCTGCAGTTTCGCTTGAGGGCCACGCACTGACAGCTGAGCATTTTACAATCTCAGCACTCACAAGTCGTATCAGACTTACATACTTAAAACCCCGCAACCCCCTGGTTCGCCCACACTCAAACAACACATCCAAACAATATGATATTATACTTATCACCAGAGGATGAATGAAAACACTGGCTATACGCAGTGATTTTGGCTTTAAGTTTTCAGGATTTAGGGTTTTAATTTAGGGTTTAGGGTCTTAGGTTTCAGGGTTTTAGGTTTTAGGGTTTTGTTGTTTGTTGTTTTGGAAAGTAAAAGACTTAAGCCCTGCGCAGGGATTTGAACATGTCAAAAGATATGCGGGATTGGCCGCGGGCAAACCTAGGGGTTGCAGCGAACATCTTTAAACATCTTAAAACTACGTGCAGAAGTGCATGCTCATCAGTTCCTCGTGTCAAGACTCTTGAAAATCCGCAACCAGAGCCTGACGCTGAAAGCTTCGCGTCGTTTCACCTGGCTGTGCGAACTACTCAGGAAATGGCCAACGATTTAGGACAGGCGGCCCACCATTTAATTTGCTAAGGTAAAGATGAACAAGGTAATAAGAAGGACAAGAACAACAACAATAGACTACTGTAAGTCAATTCATTGTACATGACAGAATTCGGTTTAACGTGACGGGCCTGTACCCGCAAAGCTGGGAGTGCCCTTGCATGGGCTTGGACAGGTGGCCTGGCAATATCTGGCAATCACTAGGGTTTGGGTTCAGTCCCAAGCAGATCCTGGAGGCAGAACAACTGCACAGGGATCAACAAACTTTCACGTATTAATTCAAACAAAACTGAGCGCTCAACTCTTGCTAGAGAACTTCCAAGGCAGTGTTTATCCCCTCCCCTTCTTGGCATGTCCCTTAAAACAATCAAAACAATGGCATTCTTCGAACCATTGTTGGAATTGCTAAGGCCGCAACAGTGCTATCAAAGCGTTCATGGATTTGGCAGCTTGCACTTGCTATCTCAAGATGAAAATGAAGACGGACATGAAGATGAACATCATGATCATGATGATGATGATGATGGTGGTGGTGGTGGTGATGGTGATGATGCTGATGCTGATGCTGATGCTTATTTCATCTTATCGTTTCTTTTTGAGCCATATTCAGGACTCCTGTCCAAGACCTAGACCTCGATTAGATTGTGTCTGAAAAGCTGAGAAAATGCGTCTTTGCTAGTCTTTGCTCAGTCTGTAATCTGTATCTTTGCTGACTCTAAACTATTGTAAACTCATGTAAACTCATTCTTTTCACTTCTCAGCTCTGTTCTTTTTTGCACGCGCTAGGTGAAACTCTGAGCATGTCTGTGGTACAGCACAGTACCAACTTCTCCGGACCAAAGGCTTGAAGCCATTAGAAACCCTCATCAGAGGATTCCGAATCAGAACCGTAAATTGTTGGCTCTGTGTCCGAATCTCGATTTCGAAGATCATTCATATAGTACGTTCGATAGTCGAACGTGTCCAACTCTAGCCGCTCGTTGGACAAATCCTCAGATCCATCTCCATCTTCAAAACTCTCCAAATCAGCACTTCCAGCTTTTGTCAGCCTGGGAACCGTGTAATCAGTTCCATCCTCAAATGGAACTGCAGGCTGGCTTCCGTTCACCGCTTGGTTTGAAGCCTCATTTTCTTCTCGATTTCCCCAACCTGTAACTAGGGCCATCTTTCCCTGTTCCGCATTCGCTGGCTCTGGTGGTCCAGAACTACTCGCACTGCTGGAATCAGCGCTGACATGCGGTGAATCGTCCCTTTGAGTCGCAGCCTTGCTGGAAGGCTGGGACTCCAATGGATGCTTCACAAAAGGATGCACAGGCTTGCATCCTCCCGCCAAAGCACTGGCTGCCTCCGTGATCTTTGGCGCTGGCTCCAAAGTTGAAGGAAGCCCTCCTTTTCCGGTCCCCTTTACTCGGACTTCTTGACCGGTTCCTCTTGATGTGCCTTTGTTTCCCTTTTTGGGAGCTGGGTCTGCTCCACTGGGTCCTCCTTCAAATAATTTTGCCCAGCCAGTCAGTACTGTCTTTCCCTTGGATTCATCTTCTGGCGCTGCTGGCTCGGCGGGCTCTGCTGGCTCGACTGGCTCTACGGGCTCCGGCTCTTGCTTCTTCGGGAGTTCTGAGCTCCTCGCACTGCAGGAACCACTGGGATGTGCCGACTCCTCCCTCGGAGTTGAAGCCTTGCTGGAAGGCTGCGACTCCTCCGCTCCAGCACTTTGATGGGCATTCGCAGG
>Ga0126342_10020558_pt1 | contig 11093 bp, 10 predicted proteins | sample Cyp1metagenome_FD_92528 | JGI IMG/M metagenome (GOLD analysis project Ga0126342, IMG submission 92528) | Coral microbial communities from Lord Howe Island, Old Settlement Bay, Australia - Cyphastrea 1 metagenome | ecosystem: Host-associated > Invertebrates > Cnidaria > Coral ...
AATATAATAATATAATAATATAATAATATAGTAATATAATAATATAATAATATAATAATATAATAATATAATAATATAATAATATAATAATATAATAATATAATAATATAATAATAATATATATGTGATGTTGGGTTTCCAGAAGTCAAACAGTGTCTATGCTGTGAGCTTCCTTGTTCTGTGGGTTTTCTGAAAAACTAACGTCTGACACTCTGTTTGGACCGTGTCACGCATGTCAACTCAGGATCCGCCGAGTTCTCAGAGATTATCCGTCTGGAACACAATCTCTGCGAGAACTGGTACAGAACGCCGATGATGCTGGTGCAGAGACTGTGAAGTTCTTCTGCAAAGGTTTTGAATCCGGGGAAGCTTCTTGTGAAGCTTCAGCTTGTGGCTACCTTCACCAAGGGTTTGGAGACTTCGCAGGACCATCCCTGTACGCCTGGAACGATGCGGTCTTCACGGAATCAGATTTCAAGGCCATCCGGAACATCGGAGCATCCTCCAAGACGGGTGACGCCACGAAGACCGGCAAATTTGGTTTGGGCTTCAATGCAGTGTACCACTTCACCGATTTGCCATGCTTTGTCACTGGGAGATTTCTGGTGATTATGGACCCTCATCAGCGTATGCTCCTTGGTAGGGATGAAGAAAGAGCCTTTGCTCGTCGATGGGACTTCCTAGATCCGAAGCACTCGAGTTGCAAGGGCCATGCCAAGTGGTTCGAGGTCACAGGTCATCCATGCACCTTCTTGGAGGAATATTCAGGTGGGGAAATCTGGGATTTTTTCTAATCCAACATGGCTGGGAAATCCCCTATCTATAGGCCCTATAAATGGATCTATAAATAGGTTTTCCTTAGGCATTTCAAGGGGAAAATCATCGAAGTGAATGGGGAAGTGTTCCACTTGATTTTGGGGCGTGAATTTCTGCCATTTGAGCGACATGTCCGACAGGAATTTTCCTGATGAAAGCCTGGGAAATGTGGGCATAAACCGACCATGGCTGGGCCCCATAAAAATGATGATGACTTGGGGATGGTGTTTACATGGCGATCGACCAGACTACTGCACTCGAAGAAAGGACCAGGCGGCTTCTGTGTCTCAGCATTTGCCGCAGGTACCATGTTTCGATTTCCATTGCGAACTCAGCGTCAAGCGAACTATTCCGAGCTGTCCACCGAAACATGGTCCGTGGACCAGATCGCTGCAGTTTTTCAGCAGTTTCAGGCACCGTTTTGGAAACCAAAAAGGGGATGGTTTGTTCCAGCTGTCAGGGGCTGTGGTTCCCAAACAGGTGGAATGTGAGTCGATGCTCCTCTTCCTGAAATCTGCAACTTGGTGGAAGAGGTGAAACTGACCAAGAGCCATCAAGATGAGCAGTGTTATAATCATCCAATAGGGGAATCCCGGAATCCCTATAAACCAACTAGTAACCAGTATAATAGAATGATAGAGGGATTTTTTTTCAACACTGCTCAGATGAAATCAGAGTTCTCTTCTCTGTTTGAAGAAACCGCATGAACTCTCAATGCAAAGCTGCAAGAGTCGCAGTTCCCACTAGCACCTGTACAAGCGGGATTCTCAAGGCCAGCATTGGCCTGGCTGAGGTGAGAGCTGTAGAATTTTTGAAGCAGAATAAGGAGACTGGTGCCACAGAACTTGTCTTTCGAGCCAGTTTATCCTCTGCATCGACCATGGAGATGCGTAAGAGGTGCGCGTCTGGGGTCTGATTCAAGCCATTTGAAAAACATGTTGGAAAGCTGGGATCCACCCAGAGCCACGAAGCGCTAATGAATCAATGAGTATCACATTCAGAGTGTTACTCTGCTGAACCTGGGGGGTTAGGCAGTTGCCAGTTCCGCTGTGGACAGTGGGTGTTTGCAATTTAGTTCGCAATGCTTAGTGTCTTGTGTGGGCGTTTCAAATGGGATAGGTCTTTTAAAGTTTGTTCGGCATTTGTTCTTAGATTTTGACCGTCCCGGCTGGTGAAAGGCTTCGGGACATGCTCGCAAAGGCCACAGAAATAAGCATTAGAGCAGCAGTGGAGGAGACCACCCAGCGGGGTATTTAGGGAGGTCCAAATTTTGGAAATAAACCATTTCTGACATATCCGGCAAGCCGCTGTCACTCAGATCTTTGAAAAATATTGTGTGATCCCATAGGATGAGAATTTCCAACGCCATTCTCCCACCACCCAAATGTGTATACGTACGTATGTATATATATATAATATAATAGATAATATAGGCATATAACATTATATAACTTATATAACTACGTAACCACTTCTGACCAGCTTCTCTCGTTTGGCTTCAGAGATGTAGATGATGTAGATGGCGCCTGATGAAGACGATCTAATCCCGAGTATCCTTTGTGATGTACAAGACAATAGTATCCCATGGGGTGTTCTCATATGTCATATGTATCTTGTGGCGCAATCTCTGGGTCAATTTCTTTCGTGGGGTTACTCAATTTCTGAATTTGACGTTTTGACATACATGGGAATGTCATGGGCGTGTGATCGCTTGTACCTCCAACAGTTTTATATTTTGATGGGCTTGAAGACACCAAGGAAGCGTCCCACCGGCTTGAAATAGCTTCAGATCGGTGCGCAACTCCCAGCAAACGTTAACAGCCCATCCCAAGCCACACCCCTCCATGTGAACATAGCTTCAGATGCGTGTGCAAGTTCCAGAGTCAATAGAAGATGTACATATATTACACACATATTTAAAATCATATTTACATATGTGTATATATATAATATACATATTGCACATGGAATGGAGGTACAAGTAATCTAACTCTGAGGCATAAGTGATCGGTCTGCCAACACCAACCCGGCCACAACGCAGGAGTACAAAGGCCATTTGAGATGCACCGAGGTGGCGGAAGTTTGTCTGGAGACCAGCAGAGTTCAGGAGACCAGCCAGTGAAGTCTGGGGTCAGACATCAGATCGCATGGTAGGTATACAGTACATACGTAGGTATCATATACATAATATATATATATATATGATATTAACCTATGATATATTATACATTTATGATATATATATATGATACACAAACACATACACATATGACATATATATATACATATGTGTATATACAGGTACATGTGTAACATCTATACAGGTGTCATACATTTTTTGTCATTGTATTCTATTGTTATTTTTATTTTGTGATGTATTTTTTCTGTCGTCGTATGTTAATATATTATATATGCAGTATTATATCATGTGATAATGCGTTGTATTATATTAACATCAATATTTGTATACAAACATATTTATTTGTATACATACATTTTCATTTATTATCTGTGGCTTAGATTCAGATTCACATAACAAACATATTTATTTGTATACATACATATTTATTTGTATACATACATATTTATTTATTTGTTTATTTATTTATTTATTTATCTGTGTATCAGATTCAGATTCACATTTATACCTACGTTCACATTCATACCTACATTCACATTTGTACCTCCATTCACATTTATACATACATTCATATTTATATTTACATGTACATTTATATTATATGGTATTATATTCATTTCTTTTTACTTTTTAACATCTTATATATATACAGTATATATATATATATCAGCTTATATCATACGTATTTGTATATGTAGTAATTGCAGTACTGTACGTTGGAGGATGTGGCCATGAACTCCAAGACAGTGGGAGTAGGGGATTGTGTCAGGGAGTAGGCTCCATTGACAAGATGGACTGCCTGAAATAACTGTCATTGATCAGGGGTTGGTAACTGTCCCATTTTGGGTATATTGGACATCACCTAAAATAGTAGCCATTATAGACCATATACCATTCATGGTTGGGTGATGTTCAATGGGGACATTTAATGACCCATGTTGATACGGAAGTCAGCTCAAAAAAACATGATGTTCATAACAACATGATGTTCAGGTTCTTAGGCCATGCATGCCTTTGTGAACAGTCCCTCAGGGTTGCCATGGTGCATGAATTCATGGCTCACAAAGCCCTGACAATCTGGGCGTTTTGACAAGCTACAAATATCAGGATCATTTATGGTAAATATATCCATGTATTTCCCCGTTTTGGGGGTATTATATACGCCAAATGCTTTTGCTAGGTACAGCATGGTTACAGAATCCCCTCACCGAGATGACTTGAGGCATCCGCGCCATCCGTGCCGCACCAGGACAGGAAGAAGTGGTTGTTGTCTTCCTATGTGGACGATGCAGAGGCTGCATTTGTGCAAAGGGTTCTCCGAAAACAAACAAAACTGAAAAAGCGGGTGGTGAGGCATTCTAACTGAATGGATTTTTGCCCTGCGCGTGCCGCATTCTAACTGAGGGGGAGAAATATTTGGAGTTTGCGGCGGCATTCTAACTTTCACTTTAAGGCTATATTCTATTTAATAGGTGAGCAAATATAATCATATGTATATATATATACACATGTAAATATAGTGCTTTTATTATGCAGACAGTAAGGATATATTGTGGGTGGGATTTTTCATTGCCATGAAGGATGGGGTTTTATTGATGGTATGCTACGCGAAAAGAATCCATTTGTGCTGGGGATGTCCACGAGATCAAAATAAATAAATGGATAGATCAATAAATATATATATATATATACATATGAATGCTATATGCTATATGTGTCATGTGTTTTCACACTTCTCTGGTATATAATTGGTCGTTTGCTCTAGGCACTTAGCTTCAGCGACGAGAACTCCGTCAGTGGATCCAGATTCATTCCGTGCGTGGTCCCAGGTCTTTGTGAGCGGTGAAGCGATGTTGACATATACATATTATGAAGTATACACAGTAGAATTTTTAGATAAATGGTAGATAAATGACAATTTATATGGATTCCGAATTGGTTAGCCAATTGAGTCTTTCATGCAGTTGGTTTTTTCGACTTGATGCATTCAGTTGGGGTCAAGATATGAGTATCCAGCACAGAACCTTCCCCCTCCATTTACAACCCCATTTATATTTTGGTTTTGAGCAAAAATAGGATACCCCAAAATTTGAGAGTTTAAAGTTTATGGTTTATCAATGTTGATCATAAATCCCTCATTTTTAGAGCTATTTGCATGGCTAGAGCACATCTGCTTGAAAAACTGGGTACCCCAAAACTTCCATGGGTCAAAAACCTCACTTTTCCTCAGTTTTCTCCAGGTGGATGCTGTTGGCCCTGCCCTTGGACGGCAAATGTGACGGAAACCTCTTCTGCTTTCTACAGCTACCCACGAAGACGGGCGCATGCTGGCACCTTCATGGCTTCTTCGAGCTGTCCAGCAACTGGCGTGGCCTGGTGCGGTGCTTTAAACGGATTTTTTTTACAGCTGGCTACAGGCGGCCACAGGTAAAAAACGATTTTTTTGGGAAATGATTTTTGAAACAACCTTTTCATACCTCTTCATTTTCTGGTCCCCCATTTTTAATACCCAAAATGTGGATGATACGGTATCTGAAACTATGTTGAATGAAGTGGAAGCCATGTTCGTTTGCAGTTGATTTTTGGGTGTTTCATTTGTACAGTTGGGGTCGGATTTTTGGAGGTTGTGGTTCAGCTCAGGTGACCTGTGGGATGGTGAAGACTTGGAGAAAGAAGGAGCGATTAAACGAGATTGGCGTCAACCTCAGATTTGGGCAGCGCTGTAATGGATCTCCAAAAAGCGGTCGCGTTCTTGGAAAGGGGACTGCAGCAGTCGTGCTGTTTCGAGCCAAGGAACAAAATGCTCTTTGCCCATGTTGCTCCAATTTGCCTCCTGCGAGCATTGGAACAGCTGACTTACATGAGGCAGGGACTGCAAAGGTACCGCACAGCCAACTTTAATTGTTCATGGCGAATTGTTTTTGCCTGGGTTGTGGAGACTTCTTGATTGAATTTGATTGATGAGTTTTATAATTGAAGGTTGTAATTCAGGACAAGTCATTACTTGTAGTTCTGGTCCATCAATCGTTTCAGCGACAAGTTGGGATTTCTTTGTCTCTTGTGCCTCTCTTGTAGCGTAACGTTACTTGGCCACTCTGCTGCGAAGGCTGACGAACAAGGAGTTGACATGCATCTTGGCAGTAGCATCAGAAATGAAAGGAGATGCAAGACTTATTTGTGCAATTTGATACGAAGCTTGCTTTGAGACGCTTGGAACTTGGAGCATCAAGGAATCGAGGCTTTTTGCATTTCCAAGGCCTTACTCAGCATCGCACCCACAACGTGGGGAATGGTAGCTTTCCCCAATTTTGACATGCACCATTCTATAGCGGGATTGAAGTATCTCATGGTCGACAGTGACCCCTGGGTTTCTCCGACTAACATTAGATTTTGGAATCTGTTCGACTGCATGGCCACTGAATGGCATTGAGGCCCCAATGCGTTCTGGGAGCGGTCACTTCCGCTGCACCTTCGCGAGTTTGAAAGACAGGTCTTTGATAAAGCCTTGGTGTCTTGGAATGAAATGACCAGAAGTGAGAACAAGACTTGTTTTCGAAAATGAGCACTTCAATATGAGACACAGCTGATTCTTCAAATTAGCCATTGAACAGAAACTGCAACAGAAACTGCATTTTTGGATGTGTCCGTGAGCTGAACGCTCAACGCCCAGGCCAGGGATGCAGGAAAGGTGGTCGAGACAGCAGCAGGGCCGCGGGCGATGGCGGAGTGTATGTGGATTGATAAGTGCCTTGGAGGAAATGGGTCCCAAAACGGAGGATATACTATGATTTACCATCATTGTATGGCCATGAAATAAGGGGGGCAACATCTTTTTCTCCGAAAATTGGAAATTCTTGGGACCCTGCTTTCATTTTGAGCTGATTTCATCCTTGTGGGACTTGAAGGGTGAAGGGTCAGCAACAAAAACTTGGGATGTTGGCTGAAACTGGGGGGAAAGCCGTACAGGTGTTTTGACGTTAAATGAGGCCAATAATATGTTGTTTTCATTGGGGTTTTCTTGCACAACTTACATCCAGATCATGCTTGGATTGATGCAACTTATTAAGGACACTGGCTGAAGATACGAATATTGTAGATGCGTTGCAGCGGCTGTCAGCTCCGATATTCATCGCAGGAGAGTGGAGGTTGGTAGTGGGCTGTTGTAGCATTTAATAACCATCAAAATCATGATTGTTTAATTCACTATCACCAATCAATGTGGCTATAGGCGACAGGTTAAAAAAAAGCAAAATTCCCAAACATTCCAAAAGGTGTCTGATCAAAAGCCCTTTTGTTGCGGAAGCTTCTGTGCAGCCAGAGCATGGCATGTTCACATGTTCACACCACCAATGATCCAGAAATCTTCATGCCAGTTGCCCACTCTCAGGAGATTGCCCGCGACACCACTTCGAGAGAAATAAAAAGAGAAGTGGAAAGAATTTCATGGTCTGCTCGGCCGCATTTGGTCTAGAAGAAAGCGCAGTAAAAATTCAGTACTCCTTCATTGCGCATCCTTCGTGATTCAGCTCTCAGGTTGTTGCGAAAGTCCCATTGAATCTGCTTCCAAGAACTAAGTCTGTGGCTTTTCTTCTCCAACCTTCGCCACAACAGGGTGCTCAAAAATTTGATGCTTCATCATCAGTTTCCTTTCCCTATTGGCCACAGATTAAGGGCAAACCGTAAATCCCACATGGGTTGTATATCATATATATTCTATGTATCGAAGAACCTATAGATATGATCATATCTCCCGGAAATGCTGGCATATGCCCACAAAATGCCACTCGTATCATGTGGCTTGCACATTTCAAGTATTTTCAACCCCTCCATGCAGATCACAGATCGAATATTTCACCAAGAATCCATCAATGACTATGACGCTATTGGTGAAACAAATTCCCTTCAAAAAACCAGTTATAGCCCCATGAAAAATCCATTGACGTTCCCTTCTGATTTTTGGGATCCAAAAATGGCACCGGAATCCACCAGCTTTCCCGGCCAGGTGCCCAGCGACTTGCGGAACTGGCTTTGCTTAGGTGCCCCGAGTCGCGACGCGACTCGGCGTTTCCAGCAACTGCTGACGCTCTCGGCCTACTGTTTTCAGGACGAAAAATGGGTGAGATGGAGAAAGCAGTGGGAAAATGAATGGGAAGGGGATATCTGGGAATATAAACTGAAACAATATAATTTAATTTATATATATATATATATGTATGTATACATGTTATGAAGCAATCATGGAACATTTAAGACGATCTTGATACGTCGATGATATTTTAGACATATACATAATATATATATATATAGACATACACGTACACATGCATAGTGTTTTTTTCAGCACGTAGAAGTGTCCTGGTTCGTTGCTTTGATCCCAAGATGCTGCAACCCAAGATGCTTCTTCAGTGCTTAGGCGTTATCCCTGAAGCTGGTGATTATTTGATCTTAATTTTGGGAACGGATCTGTGATCCATCAGGGCCTGAGGTTGCAACCATCAACCAACCATCATTCCTGGCTAAGTACTGATTTTTTTTTCAGCCTTTCCGTGGGTTTCATGGTAGGGTCCCCCTGGTAGGGTCTCCCACCGAAGGGTGGATAACCGTTAGCCACAGGACATCACGAGTCTCGAGGATGTGGAGGGATGTCCACTGCTGCTGACCAGGTCCGGAGAAGTGAAGACCTTCCAAGAAACCGGCGAGCGAAGCTCGGCGAGATTTTATGTTGAGATTTCGTGCTGTGGCGAAACCATGTCAAACTTGCATCTATATGGGTATGGGCCAATACCTATAGATACATTTTTAGTGGGATGAACATCCATTTACCAGCTATTTTGGGGTTCACTAGGTACCAGGGTTTTGACCCATCCCCATATGATTGCCATGCTTTCATCTTCAGCTGTCACGACATTTGAGTGTTCAACAACTCCGTTGGTTGATGAACGTTTGGGGATTATTGCTAGCCAATGGGTTGGGAATTCTCACAATCCATTACACAGGGTTTTGAACACTGCTCATTTAGCTAGAATAGATTCGTAAGCGGGAATTCCATTTTGACAGATCTTTTGGGCGGCATGTTGAGATCGCAGAAAGGTAGGCAAGCCTTGCCTTCCTTGCCTTGAACCCACGTTTGAAACACATGCCGGGCGGCACACTATACCCGGTTGTAGTCGTTTGATGTTTGCATCATCAGTCGGGTGGAATTGGGCTGTACTCTTGGCAACCAGATGACTTTACAGAAAACACAACGCACCAGAGCAACGTCAGCATCTGGATCGAAAATGGCCTGCAGCTAAAACTTTACCTAGTGATTGCAAATGCTGGCGTTTCATGAGTTTCGTACAGTGAAAATTCTTGTTGGAAGGCCCTGCAACTGTTCACCGCCTGGTTGAGACCCTTATCTGCATTGCGTTCTCAGGATATATCTTCTGCCCGCGCGAAGACTCTGAAGACTTCCAGTTGTCCGAGCATCTGCCTCCAGAACACTTTCTACATCCCGAGGCTGTTTTTCGCTGCAGGGTGTCGTTGATAGGAAACTACTTCTGACGTCTTCTGCTGTTGCCTCACGTTCTTTTTGTAAGGAAGTGCCCTTTCCGGTCAAGCCCCCGCTTACAAATCTCCAGGTGAGGGCAGAAGTCCTACTGGAACATCTGCAGATTGAGCTCTTGACCGCAAAAGTATTGGCCAAGTTCAGTGCCAGCCCCTCCAGGGAATTCTCTGCAGCATTTTGGCAGTGGCTTCCCCGCGCCATGCAGCGTCAGCTGTGCCCTGGTTTTCCAGATCCACCACTGTCGCAGGTCAGGACTTGCAGTGGGCTGTTGAGGATCATAGGTGGGAAGGGTACCCCAACTCACTACTTCACTGCAACGTTTGATCGCTTGTGCTGCTTGTGCTGCTTGTGCTTTGCCCCTGAGGATCACATCTTGGACAATTTGCAGGTCCTCCCAGGCTTGGATTCAGATGACTTGCGGCCGTTGAGGGAGAGAAAGCGCGCATTGAAGAAGTCAAAGGGTGCCTCTGAGGCGCTCGTGGAAGCGTTGGTCACCTGTGGCGCCCTCTTGGTTTCCGAAGATGTGCCATGTTGCCCCTCCTGCGAACTTCCCGATGCTGTTGCCCGTGCGTTGGCCTATGCTCTTCGGGAAGCCAGTCGCACATCTCAGGTGGTCACAGCAGTGGCAGCCAGGGATCACCTGATTCAAGTGCTGCGAATGGAAATTTTGGAGAAGCTGTCTCAGTCAAACTTGCCTGAAGCCCTTGAGGTTGCAGGGTGGGGTCAGGTGGCTAACAGACACAGGATGAAAACGTGGAGAAACTCATCATTTATGCAATAGTGCGCATGCGGGTATGGGGGATGTGCAAGGGTTTCTAGGACGCATTGCTTTTCCTTCCAAACAAGTCACTGTATCAAGATTTGGGCAATTTTGGGCATGTGGTTGAAAGTCCCCCGGCATTTGAGAGACTCTGCTCCGGATGTCTTCATAGGTTTTCCATGGTTTTCCCCTGCAGCCAGGTGGCTTCCGAGCTCCCCATCTTCCGCACCTGGGCCGGTGGCTTCGAGTTGCCGACCTCCAAGAAGTTGATGCCAGAGCTGCCAGCCTCACTGCGGGAGGCCCTTACTGGGCGACTGCAGCTGGATGCGCTGGATGAGAGCCGCCCAAGCCTCGTTGCTCTGCTGGAGAGGATGGGGTTGGAGCGCCTGAGTATTTCGGAGGTGGCCAGAGAGACCCTGCAACAGAGCAAGGCCCCCGAGGTGATGGCTGCACTCCTGCGTGCCAACTTGTTCGAAGCTTTCCGGGATGTTGAGCTCTTTGTCACACAGGGAGGGCAGCTCCTGAAGTCCAAGTCCTGCTTGCTTTGGGACTGTGAGAGTGAGTTTGACTTCATTCCGCGAAGAATGGATCAAAAGCTGGCAACGAACTTTCAGGATGTGAAGGCCCAGCTCAAGACTCTGGAATTCCGCACAGAGTTAGATCTGCAGGACGTCTTGGATTTGGCCAAGCAAGCCCAAGACACTGGCGACGTAGCCCTGTCGCAGAAATTGATCCAGCGTTTGGACCATCATCGTCACATGGAGAACATTTGCGCATCTGAGGAGTTGCGTTCTTTGAAGTGGCTGCCAGCATCACGACCAAACTCTACC
>Ga0126342_10020559_pt1 | contig 11093 bp, 12 predicted proteins | sample Cyp1metagenome_FD_92528 | JGI IMG/M metagenome (GOLD analysis project Ga0126342, IMG submission 92528) | Coral microbial communities from Lord Howe Island, Old Settlement Bay, Australia - Cyphastrea 1 metagenome | ecosystem: Host-associated > Invertebrates > Cnidaria > Coral ...
CATCATTGTCACGCATCAGGTGCGTGTTGGTAGGGTGTGCAAAGCATCGCGTCTGTAGCCGGAGAACCGCGACATGTGGCCGCACCCGGAGAACCGGGGCGGAGCGTGCCAGGAGCCGCGGCAGCATCTTGGGTCACAGAGCTTCGGAAAATAGCAAGCTTCATGATAATGAACTAAGGTCAAACCCACGATTCACAGACATTCTCTGAAGGGCATAAGGTTGCATAAGTCGGCAGCACAGCTTTGGAAATCCAAACCTTTGCGGAAGACGCAGGAAAAAGGACAGGTCTCGCTCTTTTTGCCCGCAAAGCAGAGGGAAGACCGGATCACATACAAAGCATCCAGCATCCTTTCACATCTTTCACTCTGAAGCTTGAGAAATCTTGAGAATAGAAGAATCATGATGAATCATACAATTTTGTCATATTTGATCAGTATATTTCAGTATTCTATCTGCAACAATACATCACCACAATCCAGCTGCTGGTCAAAATGACACTCCTAAAGCTGTCCTGGTGATGCTTCGCATGTTCAGTGGGTCTTGTACAAAACATGCCCTACGTCAAACCGCCACTCCAAAATCTCACAATCGGGAGTGAGCATCAAATTTGGGCTTTAGCATCAAATTTGGGCTGCAAGACGATTTCCGCATGGTAATTGGCCAATCTTGGCTACTGATCATCCTAATTAATCAGGGAGCCTGATTAAGCAACAAAATCAAAATCGTCACCTGAGTCCATGGAAGTTCAGCGTCTTGACTGCAGCCGGGCCGGGCCTTGAAATTTTAGTAGATTCACATCATGTGACGTAACTGGGATGGCCTTTTGGTGTGCATCACTAAGGCCATTTCTGGGGGCCACAGACTTCTTTGGCCTAGGCTCTTGCCGAGTCTGAAATCCAAGAATCTTCCAGTTGCTGCAGTTGGATCATTTTGAATCAAATTGAATTCAAAGTTTTTCGCAGCTCCAAACTGACAAAATGAAGTACATGGTGGATTTTCAGCTCACCACGTAATACTTAACAAATAACCACTCTTTTCAGAGTAAGCTAACCCTCACACCTACATTGCAGCTGGCAGATGCTGGCAGACTGTTGAAATTCGCATGACAGAATCTCTCTAACCAAAATTGTTTAAATATGTAAAAAAAAAATCTACCTGCCAGCTTCAGTAGTTCAACATAGTCTAACATAGTTCAATTTCCTCAGTTTTCTTTCTGGTTTTCTGGTGCCTCCTGCCGAAATCTGCCAGTTGCTGCTCTTATTAATCCTTACGGATCTGCTCACGAGGACTGTCACAGGATGTCAATGTAGGGTGCCGCGATGGCATCGAAGGCTTCCCCAGATTTGGACAGCCACGCTTCGGGTGCCACATTCCTCAAGCGCACGAGGAATCTTGTGTATGAAGAACCATGAAGAACCATGAAAAACCACAAATTTTATTTGTGGATTCTTTTAAGGATTCTTTATGAGTTATCAGTTGTGGGCGAATTGGAAGTTCACAAAGTCATCAATCTACATCCATAAGTTCCGTCGCGGCAAAGATTCTGAAGGCACAGATCTGCTCCGAAGCCATCGCCGAAGCCATCGCCGAAGCCATCGCCATGGCCTTCGTCGCCGTCCGGCACAAGATCTATTCGGTCTGCCCACAGATCAACTTTTTCGATCTTGACCTTCACTTCCTCAAATTGAGCACTGACTCATGACCTTTTTGATGACCAAAAAAACCAAAAAAAAACAAAAACAAGGTGCCGGGCCCGGGCACTTGCCCAAGTTCCACTGAAACGACAAGCTGTCAAAAGAAACATCGGTTTTCGAAAAATGAAAAACCAACACTGAAGTTTTCACTTGGATTCTTGACCAAGGGATACCACATCCTCAAGGTTTTCAATGAGGCCATCCTGCGAAGGTGCGCAATGGAAGTCATCACCACCGCTATTGACCGCTATTGCCATGTCGGCTTGGAATCACTCAAACTGGCGGAACCCAAAAGAATGGGAAATATATGGAAATATGGGAAGAGTGACCTCCTTGCTTGCACAGTTTGTGTTCGAGAATAAATGAAACAGTTCCTGTTCATGGACATCAAACCAAGCCGAAACAGATTCACAGAAAGTCACTGGATATGCACAGATTGCACTGTATTGCATCGAAACATCCACAGTCGATGTTCCATTACCGTTTTGCAGAACAGGCCCCAGGATCCCAAGGCCACAGTCCTTGATCTTGGATTTGTGAACCAAACCATCTGCGAACGCGCCGCTGTCCAAAGTGACCGTCACAAAAACCCCAAAGGGCACGATGCGCGACACCACTCCGGCGCGACACTCGCCTTCGAGATCTGCGAAGGGTCTCAAGTCTTTGGCAACGCCTTGGCGAAAAACAACGCCCCTGGCGTTTCGAGCGCGTGCCCCAACCACTCAAAAAACGGAAGGGTGCCAATTAAGAAAAAAAACTCCAATAAAAGGCACGCCCCTTCTTCAAAATCTGTGGTTACCAAACTTGCCAAACAAGTCCGCTTCAAAACTTCAAGGTGCAAAACAAATTGGAATTTGTGCCCGCCTGTCAAGCCTTCCACCATGGTCAAGCTGAATTTGTGCTCCTCTTCTTTGATTTCTGTAACCCACACGTCCACCTCCAGGGCGCATTTCCAGGGTGCGGGGCAATGCGGCAACGAGGCAAATACTCGTTGCAACTTACCCAGTCAGGACCACTTGAGTCATGCACAAACGAACAGAGTGAGTGAGGCGCATGAAAAGTTCATGTGCACAGCAAGTTCATAACCCCAAACGCATCAAACCACACTCTCCCACAAAAACACACCTTGCGTGCTCAATTAGCTCAAATGTTTCCAGGGATCAAATAGGCCCCCGTTTTTACACGGAGAGTTCTGTAGTTCGGTAGTTCGGTAGTTCTAAAGGTCCTTGCTCAGCGGTCAGGGACCGACATCAGGTATCGGTCCTATCCTTGGCTGCGGCGCAATGATGATGATCACCTTACTGAATCCTCTAAATCCCCATGGAGAATATCACTTCCAAGCCATTCATCAGTCCATGTTTAGGGTTTCCTGTTAACAAAAAAAAACGTTCAACCAGCCTGTTAACAAAACTTGGATGTTCCAATGAATCCCAGAAAGAAAGCCTAGTGAATGAGCAAACCTCCAAATCTCAGTAAATCAGCTAGAATGAAACTGAGCACCCAGACTGATTCTTGTTTTATATAACCCAAGCTAGGTATGTATCCTAGCTTGGATTGTCCAAGAATGTGGTATCCCAAACTCCACTGGTTGATGATATTGTCCTTCGTTTAAAAAATATGTAACCCATCCAGGGGATTCCCCGCAATGCCCACTGACAAACAGGCGATCATAACAGGATGTATATGGGGGGGGGTGCTAAAATGGGGGGGTACCTCTAAATCATCTATAGTTTTATAAGATTCTCCCTTTTTCCTTATAAACGGAATCCAGCTATTGGGGTACCCCCATTTATGATATTTATGGAAACCCCCATATACCTTTGCATACCATCAAACATTTATCCTATATATCCCTAGACGATAACCGGCCACTGTGCTGCGGAGCTGCCATGATGTCGTGCGACCTGCGCTGGGTTTGTCGTGATGAGATATGGGATGTGCATCCCAGCTATGTAACTGCTTTATATCAATGGATTGGTTTTCACGGGAAAATCGGAACCGGAAACCAGAGTTATTTTCCCATTCAATATGGGGCTTTCCTGTAAAATTTCCCTTAAACCAATCCATTGATTATAATCATGTGGAATCCACGTACTAAGTCAAAGATATCAACTATAAATGATGTCAATTGATTGCAATTATAAACACTATAGTGCTGGCGTTGTAAACCAACAAATAGGCACTGCTAAACTAAATCAAAGCCTCCCTAGCCCATTGAAAAATAGATACGTCATTCAGCACCGAAAACCCACAATTTATAAATCGTTTCCTAATGTTTCCTAGGAAAAAAGAACGCGGCTTTTTCATTTCTCAATGGGTTGGTTCGCAGGGGAAGACCGAAGAAGACCGAAAGGAAACCGTTGTTTTGGACAAATACAAGGGCTTCCAACAGATTTTCCCTTCAAATAATGTTGATTGAATGATGGCAACCTCATGTAACGTGTGTGAAAGCCTTCCATGTTGGTCCTGCCTCCTCTTGCGTCGTCTGCTCAGCAGAAAACAGGGCTATGCCGCACTCCATGCGAGGCAGAGGCCAGCACCGGAGACAAAGCGACGGGGCAAGACCACGGTTAGACTGGGACAAGACCCAGGTGAGACATGGAAAGACCGAAAGACCATAAGCCCTTGCCCCCCAGACCAAGAGGAAATCCCTCGTCACAAGTCTCACAAGCCGCACCTGCTGCCCTTCATACAGCACATCATTGACGCAGTCAATGGCTTCCAGAGAGATGCGAGTTTGGTGCAGCAAACCCAAGTGGGTCCCGACATCCACAAAGGCTCCATAGCTGACCACGAAGCGAACCAGGCCCTGATACTTCCTGGGCTCCATGTGACTCGCTGAAATTTAAGGAGCTTCAGATATCCAATGATGTTGCAGCTGGTCTAACACATGGCAGTGTGTCAAAACCTTGTACCCCTGTAGTTCACATCAAAATAGCTGGGATTGATGGATGTTCATCCCACTAAAAATGGTATTTTTATAGGTATTGATCCATACCCACATGGTGACAAGTGTCTTTCCCACTTCGAGTTCCTCGAAGGGGATCGCAGGGCCCCGCACCTCCTGCCAAGATCTTCCAAGTGCTGCTGTCAGTCACATCTGGCATGAAATCCTGGAAATTCCCAGCCTCACTTCATCCTTCATTGGTTTCAACATGGGTGTGGGTCAAAATTAGGTACCTCAATAATTGGATGGTTAATACTAAACTGAACTAACATCTGTGGTCCCCTAGGTCTTCCATTTTGACCCACATCCACATGACCACGAAGGAACCCTATGAGAAAAATGAGAAAAATGGTTCCCAAGCCAGCCCTGTCGAACCCTCGCCTCGAGCAAACGCATGCGCTGTTTGTCGACTCGCCGCTCCATGTGAGTCATCCAAGAGGAGCGATCGTAGTTGTGGTAGTGCACCTCACAACCGGTCACGACTGCCACATCACTAAATCGGTACCTTTTTTGTCAGTTGAACCAACTGCTAAAAACAGCAGAAGAATCGGGAAATGATGGAAATGAACATTAGATTAGATATCGAAATACATGGGGAATTCATGGGGAATTCATGGAGAATTCATGTGAGTAGTTAGCTTCGCCAAGAAACCGTATAGCTTCCATCCTCGTGGACGCCAACCACACGGCCCACGTGCCAAGCATCACCTGCAGTGCTCCAGAGTGGAATTGTCATCTCCACCAGGGTACTTCATTTCCAGTTGCTAAAGCTATTTACGACTTATCAATACTAATTCAATAATACTTCTTAAATAATACTTATATAATAACAGATAATACTTATTACATAATACTTATTAAATAATACTTATAACTTGTAATATCTGTTAAATCCCATTTCGACAATAAATCACCCCATGAAAACCGTATTGGAACCACTCTTCCATGGCACCTTCCTTGGGCCATTGCACTTCCACAGCGGTGTCGATGGCCCAGCAGCTCACAGCAACTTGAGGATTTTTCACTGTATCCAACAGACCTGGAAGATTGGAAGATTGGAATTTTGAACATCATCAAGTGAACAATACAACATGATTGGTATCATCATCCAACATGATTGGTATCATCATCCAACATGATTGGTATCATCATCCAACATGTGGTATCATCCAACATCATTCATGGTTTTGTCTGATGTGGTATCTCTAAATCCAGTGGTGAATGATCATCATCCCTATTTAAATGATTTTAAAGGCTATAACTGGGGTGTATATACCATTTTCAAACACACCAACATGATACATTGTGATTTCCTACTAACCTTCATAACCAACATAATGATCATTTGCTGAAGATTGGGACTTCCAAATCAAACACTTAGAAAGTGAAGTGAAAAAAACACAGTGAACCATGTAGATCCCAGAGAAACAATAATAAACTTCCAATTTTGAGGACAGGGATGATTTATTGTTGGACGCATCGACGCATCCGGCCTGGCTGTTGTTTCATCAAGCTTTCTGCGCAGGAGCGCCATGCTGAAATGGAAGTGATTGCAATGCCACGAACATGTTGGAAGGATCCTAAGGCAGAAATCAAGATGAAGGTTTCCCAAAATGCTACCCCCATTGATGAAAAAAAAACAACCAATGAATTTTTCGTCTCATCTGATCACCATCTCCAACTCACTGGATACTCTGAAGGATTTGTGAAACAAGTGAGTCACAAAACATGAATCTCCAATGGATCTGTGTGGATCTGGCAGCAAATACACCACTGATCCGTTGGATGTTCCAAGCATCTCTCCACGAAATCACTGACATCCTTTGTGGTGCCATTCTCGCAGTTCAAAAAGATCCGTCCCGATTCGTCCCGGTGACAATGGAATTGACAACAGTCATCCTCACCGGTGACCCACATGTTGTAAGAGGCAAATTGGGAGATCATCATTTCCGCAAACCTGCGCCACAAAAAGGGACGAAGAGTCCTAGTTGACAAGAAATCTAGGATGATTTTTGGAAGATACACTTAAATGCAGATGTTTGCGCTCTTGCCAATCGGCACAAAGAAAAGACACAACTAGAATAACATGCACTCCTTTTTCAATCAGCACAAGGAACTTACTTAGACCTTTGTGTTTCAAAAAACAGCGGTCAGAAACCTCGAGACCCAATACACTCGGGTGGTATCCCCAACAAGACTGGTTCAGCACCTTTTTGGACGTGAAGCCTTACCGGAACCATCCGGAACCCGCACCAGAATGCCTGGGAACCCTACTCTCCATAAGCGGAACCTGACTTTGAGGTACACCACAAAACCTGGAACCTGCATCTGTTAACGGGTGACTTTGCGCTTAGCCGCTTTTCACAAATTTCTGAATTGTCCCCGCATTGACAAAACCAATGTTTTCACCACACCACGATCACACCGGATCAGGAGAAAATCTGGAGATCCCAATGGCCCAAGCCTCTCGTTGTCCATCTCAGATGTCTCTTCGCCAGGTCTGCTCAGCCTACCAGCCAATCAAACCATATCAAGCCATATCAAGCCATGCATTTTCGAGAAGAATTTGGAGCCATCCCCATTTTTAAATCAACATATTAATCAACATATTCATCAACATATATCCAACATATATCAGCATATGTCAACATATATCAACATATATCAACATATTAATCAACATATATCAACCATCTCACGCAAAACTCCACGGCCACTTCTCAGTGCAGGCACAGCATGTGCCAATACTTCAACTCTCCACTGAAATGGATCAGTTTGATCTCCTCAGGCGGTTGATGAACCACTGGTTACCCCGGTTGGATTAGGGGAAAATCAACCCTGCTTGGCTGCTTTCATATGCCACTAAAATATGATATCTCCACTAAAATCAATTAAACATCCTTGATCTGACATTGGTGATGGACAAAAACTATCCTGCTTGGGTTGGCTTCACGCTGGCTCCTCTGGGTCAATGTTCAGCCGCCGTGGTTTCCACTCTTCCTGGTACTCTGGATCACGCGAAGTGTGCTCAATGACCTTGCAGGCTTGCACACAAGACAGGATGGACAAAACATGACAATGTAATCTTAACATATCTTAACAACTTCTGTCAATTGTCACATAAATTTCGACTGTTGTATCATATGTGACACGCTGTGTGAATCATTTGGATAGTGCGAACTCTGATGCAAACCTCATCAAGCCTGTTGCTTCCTAAAATGCTGTAGTCCCACCTTTTCCAATGCGAAGGGAACATGGTGCAACTGAAAATTGTACGAGACGTCGATGTGGCGCCAAGGATTCTTCAGATCTGCCTCATCTGCTTCTGCAAAATATGTGCATTAAGTTAATTTATTGGTGTTATTTGCATGATATTCAGCTGATATTCTTGACAAAACGAATGTGGTATTGCAGGAATCCAATTTGATGTGACCCATCTCAGTGACCGACTGCAAAGAATCGTGTGAGGTAGTCCTCAGTGCGAGCAAACTGAGGAAACACTTTTCATACAGCAAATGCATAGCAAATGTCAACGAAATCAAACTGTTCTCAAGATGATCTCACCGAAAGTCAAAAGATGGGCTGATGCATTGACATACATGAGGCCGGAAACATCTCAGCCAACTCGGCCAAGAAATACGAACATTGAGATGTTTGGATTGTCAAAAAAAAGAGGGGACCAACGAGAAACAAACCAAGTTGAACTCCCCAACATCAAGAATCGATGTGCGCACTTTCTATCCGTGCGACTTGAGCCAAGGTAGTTACAGAGGCGACTATGTTGAACCCGCTGGATTAAAGTGGGGACAACGCTTCCTATGCTATACAATGGCCCTACCTACAGCTAACGCTTCTAGCTACAGGTTGTCTCTGTTATGACTGTACAACACTATCGGGGGTTGGATTCATCGCTACAACTGCTACCGCATAAGGTGAATTAATATAGACTATACATGCGGGGCTAATTGGGTCGTAATATTTCTACTCCTCCCTACCCAGTCCCACTCTTGGAGACGCCTACGCTAAGACTACTTGGGGCGCGTTGGCGCTGCCCCTTCCGTCTTTGGCTTGAGCTCGCTTTGGAGGTCAGTTCGGATGCCTAGGAGGCGGAGAGCTGGCCCCCATTTTTGCGGCGGTAGTGCCTTTGTGAAGATATCCGCAGCCTGGTCATCTGTCTTACAATACTCCAACTTGGCAGAGTCGTCTTGGAAGGCTTCTGAGAGACCGGACATGTTTATCTTATGGGTGCTAGCAATGTGTCGGAGTTTTGAGGGGTATCCTTTACGGACCACCAGGATGGTGGCTTGATTATCCTCAAGAACTTTTAAGACAACACTACGTCCTAAGAGCAATTCCCAAAGTTGCAGTGCCTGAAGGCCTTCTTGGTAAAGGGAATGAGCAAGAGGTACAACTTCAGATTCCGTTGTGGATCGAGAGGTTGATGTCTGTCTTTTACTCACCCAGGCTAAGGGGAAAAACGTATTGGGGTCGTACAAGATTAGGAACACCCCTGAAGTAGACTTTGCAGATAGGCGAGCTCCTGCGAAATCAGCGTCTACGTAAAGCCTAAGCCCTAGCTGTTCAGGGCTATCGTTTATGGTTCCAACCAAACGGTGGTGGGGTGTTGAATCAATGTACTGTATAAGCCTTAACAAACGTTTATCGTCTCCCTTAGACCAAGACTGAACGGTGGCTAAATCGTTGGTTGGTTTAATTATACCGGGTCTAGACAGTCGGCTTGGCCTTCATGAGACCGCATGTTTTAGGTTGTGTCTGTACACTTTCGACAAACAATGAAATGCCATATTCTGGGAATACCAATTCTTGCGACCAGATCGATCCATAGCCGCGAACGAAAGGATCTCCAAGCAAGTGGATGACCGAAATCACATAAACGAATTTGCAAACACCATCCATAAGAACTTACACAGGGTGTATATACTTGAATTACAAAAGGAAATGTACGACTGTGTTCTTGAAGACAAACATGGGGGATGTGTTGATCTCAATTGCATTTCACCTTGGAATGTTGCTTGCAAAACCATAGGAACATCTCGTCATCCATGGTCCCAAACCCTTGCGCCTGCTCAGGGCCATTGCCAGCAATGTGCGCTGGATGGTTTTCGCTGGTGACCTCCTTAAGCATCTGTTGGAAGACAATTTCCGACGGCCGCAGCAGAATGACACCGGCATTGATGCCTGGCAACCGCAACGCCACGTCGTCCGTGCCTTGTTGGTGCGTTCCACTTTCCGGGCCAACGCTAAACCCTAAACCCTAAAACCCTAAAACCCTAAAACCCTGAACCCTCAAATTTTAGGTGGCTTGCGCCAAGTGTGCGCCACGAAGGGTCTTCTTGGTCACCCGTTGATTGAACATGTGGTGTTTTTCAATGCTTTGCTTCAGCCTTAAAATCCGTTGACCCTAAAATCCTTTAACCCTAAAACTCTTCAACCCTAACAACATTTGACCCTAACAACATTTAACCTTAAAATCCTTCAACCCTAAAATCATCTAACCCTAAAACGCTTTTACCCTAACAACATTTGACCCTAACAACATTTCACCCTAACGGCATTTAACCCTAAAATCCTTTAACCGTAAAATCCTTTAACCCTAAAACCTTAAGGCTTAAGGTCACAAGCAAAAGAAAAAGGTCTGCCAGTGCTGCTTTGGGCCCAAAACAGAACCACGGGAGGAGAAAAAGATCCCCCAGTGCTGCTTTGGGCCTCACAGTGCTGCTTTCAGCCAAAAACACAACCACAGGAGGAGAAAAAGGTTTCCCAGTGCTGCTTTGAGCCAAAAACAGAACCACAGGAGGAGAAAAAAGTCACCCAGTGGAGTTAAGGCTTAGGGTCTCAAGCAGGAGAAAAAAGTTTCCCAGTGCTGCTTTGAGCCCAAAAAAAAACACAGAAAAAGAAAAAGGCCTCCGAGTGCTGCTTTGGCCCAAAAACAACACCACAGGAGGCGAAAAAGGTCTCCCAGTGGAGTTAAGGCTTAGGGTCCCAAGGAGGAGAAAAAGGTTTCCCAGTGCTGCTTTGAGCCAAAAAAAGAACCACAGGGGGAAAAAAATGTTTCCCAGTGCTGCTTTGAGCCAAAAAAAGAACCACAGGAGGAGAAAAAGGTCACCCAGAGGAGGAGAAAAAGGTCACCCAGTGGAGTTAAGGCTTAGGGTCCCAAGGAGGAGAAAAATGTTTCCCAGTGCTGCTTTGAGCCAAAAAAAGAACCACAGGAGCAGAAAAAGGTTTCCCAGTGCTGCTTCGAGCCAAAAACAGAACCACAGGAGGAGAAAAATGTTTCCCAGTGGAGTTAAAGCTTAGGGTCTCAAGCAGGAGAAAAAAGTTTCCCAGTGCTGCTTTGAGCCAAAAATAGAACCACAGGAAGAGAAAAAATGTTTCCCAGTGCTGCTTTGAGCCAAAAACAGAACCACCGGATGAGAAAAAGGTTTCCCAG
>Ga0126342_10020560_pt1 | contig 11093 bp, 7 predicted proteins | sample Cyp1metagenome_FD_92528 | JGI IMG/M metagenome (GOLD analysis project Ga0126342, IMG submission 92528) | Coral microbial communities from Lord Howe Island, Old Settlement Bay, Australia - Cyphastrea 1 metagenome | ecosystem: Host-associated > Invertebrates > Cnidaria > Coral ...
TATATATATATATATATATATATATATTATATATTATATATATATATATATATATATATATATATATATATTATACATGATATATATATATATATATATATATTATACATGATATATAGGGATGGTTCCAGAATGTCCTTCTTCCAGGCATGCTCTCTGGATGCTGGGTCGCCTCCCTTACCGAGTTCCGGGAACCGCACGGGACCAGTGCCTTGGAATTTCAGTGCCTTCAGCCAGGGCAATGTGAGTCTCATCCAGGGTGAACCAGCCACATACCATGATTGATATATATATATATATATGATATATCATGGAATGTCATCATAATTTTGACATGTTTATGGTTAAAGAATGTTGAATACCTATAGTTTTATCCTGTTTTATCCCTTGATAAATCATCCAGTGGCACTTTGCACTTGCTACAGCTGGACTCTCAGGTGTCGCGACCGTGAGGATTTTGTACAGCTGGTCATGGAGCATGGCGAAAACCTTCCGGGCAAAGCGGGCAACTACCGCATCGCCAAGTTCCCAGGCACAGAACGGATCCTGTTCAAGACCAATTTCTCCAAGGCCTTCAAAGACAAAGCTTGGTATCCAAGGACCTTCATTCTTCCGGAAGAGAAGGCCCCGGCGCTGATGAACTTCTTTTGAACGCATGTTTGATCATGTCTCAAACATGTGACATTTGTGTGAGATTCACTGATGTTGCCTGATTGTTGGAGACCAACATTCGTCCTAAAAACCAAAGTTTCCACCTGGGATAGCATGTGACAGCATGTGCAACCATCCATGACCTTCTACGAGCATCCAAGACACAAGAGCAATCCATAATCACCTCAAAACAGGAACCCTCAATCATAATGTAGAGTCAATTGCACGACTTTGATTTGGTTCTTCATGTTCTGTTTCATGGAATGGGGCCACTCGAAAGAAGTATCACCCACCTCCGGGAATTGGTTAACCGTTTAACCTAGGTCAAAAATGGTCTTTCATGGTCTTCCTATGAATTTTCCCTTCAACCCAGAAACTCCAGTGAGCATGGATTTCCCTTAAACCAGGTGGATTTCCTGCGCACACTTCGTCTGCGGCCGCGCAGCTTTTGGATCGGCAAGCCACGCAACGAGTACGGCGGAGCCGGCATTTGCGTCTTCAAGGCGACGGATCAGGTGCGAGGGTGAGCAGGGTGAGCAGCGAAGCGGGTGAATGTTGATAATGTCAACCCGGGATTAATAAACCTCTAGGGTGTTTAATTGGGAAGGGTCATTTAAATATTAGATTATGACTATTGGAGGAGTACCCCCCTAATTAATAAACCATGGTTTATTAATCCGGGGTTGACATTACTTGTTAATGAGTCTAAGGTCTTAAGGGAAATCTAATCAACGAAAATGGTGCTATACCGTCATTTTTTGGGGGAAACAACGGGATGTAAGCCAACAATATGATATTTGATTGTGCGTTTGATGATGGGGTATACCCTTGAATAGCCATTTTGTATGGGACATTTATGATGATACAATGGAATTGGGCTGTGGATTCAGTCATAGAGGTTGTCAAATCTCAAAGTCTAGCTGCTGAAAACACATTTGTTGGACCAGTTGGTCAAACTTGCCAATTTACGTTTCAGAGGTACATCATGATATGGTTGCAGCATGCTGCAGCATTTTAATGTCACATTGCCTACTTGGGCCTACTTTGAAGTCGAAATTCGCCAGAGGGGGTACATCCGCAGTTGGTCAGACATTCTCCAGTTTTTCGATGTCTTCAGGTAGATCTCATAGGATGCACCGAAGGGTTCCAGGGACCTAAGGATTCTTACAATGTCATTCCAGTGCTTCAAACAAACATGGTGATTTTCAGGCACCCATGCCGACACCCCTAACTATAACTACCTGCAGTTTTTGCAGCGCTTCAGGCTTTGAGGCGCAGTGTGCGAGAGGCCAAGTGCGGCAGATCCATTGTGCAGCAGTACTTGGCAGATCCCTTGCTGAACCTTGGAATGTGATGATGGAATCGACGTGTGAGACTTATGCTGTGCCATGCTGTGCCCTTTCAGCTAACAGTGATGTGTTTGGTTGCAGTTCATTGACGGTTTTGACAGTCTTGTTTTTTCTTAGGATTTTTTGGGGTGCCCCATGTTTAACCAAAAAAATGGTTGACTATGGTTATGATTGACATTGATTGACTAATTATGATTGGTTAATTATGAGTGGTTGTTTTTTTCAGCACAGCTGTGTCACCGCAGATTGGGCCGAGGATTGGGGGCTACAAATTTCACATGCGCATCCATTTGGTCATCACCAACCTGTCCCCCCTTGAGGCCTGGAACAGGAACTTGGAGGGCTGAGAAATGTAAAGCAAAAGCTTGGAGAAAGATGGCTTTGTCTGAGAATTTGGTACCTCAGCATCCGTTTACTACTACCATGTTCCCATTTAAAAAGATACGATTTTGGGACAACCAACCATTTTCAGGCACAACCATATCCCCTAAGTTTAACCAATCATGGGGAAACCAAAACGCATGGGCACTTGCTGCAAGTCTGGATGGGGGATATTTCGAAAGATGACGAGGTTTCCAAAAATTGATTGGACTCAAAATACGATGCCGTAGCAACAGAAACACTATAACATATGAAATAGATGAACTAGAATTTAATTAGGAACTTTTTTTAATCCACTACAACTCGACTTCTCTCATGGGCATTATTTAGGTACCAGGAGCTATTTGTTTGTTTCCGCAATTAGTTGTGTGAAGCCGGCTGCTTGGTTATTCCTATGTAACAGTACACGTTTCCTTGCGTGGGCGCATGTTTATCTCACGACTCACGACAGTATATATACTGTAGAACCCTCAAAAAGATAGACAAGTAAGAATGCGTAATTTGAGTAGGATTGTACTTGTCTATTTATGGGGGTTGATATGCATGTTTACCCTCCGCATCCCTACCCATAGTATTTATCACCAGATGTAAATGAGCACCGTTCACTTGTCTTGCCTTAGTTGAAGGACCTAGTCCTACCTGAAACAACAACAACCAACCAGCCAGCCAGCCAATCAACCAACCAACCAAAACAAACAAGCAAGCAAGCAAGCAAGCAAGCAAGCAAAGAAACAAAGAAACAAACAAACAAAGAAACAAACAAACAGGCAAGCAGACAAACGAACGAACGAACAAACAAACAAACAAACAACAACAACAACACAAAATCACAAACAGAAACCTACATGCAAAAGCTTGCACGTATCTGGTTTGTCTGTAAAAACTGGCCACGCTGCTTCGGTTTGAAAGCCCCCCCCTTGAATCATCTCCGTTCACCCCAAGGGACAACCTCACCCTGGGTAACGGGAAGACAAAAACGAGAAAATGAGAAATGGATAGAAATGCTTGGTTTATGATGGATAAATATAATAAAAAAGTGCCTGTGTGACATATAAAAAAATCAAGTTGTGTATGTTTAAACGTTGTTGTGCCCCGTTAATTTTGTGATGTAAAGCTTGGGAAACGTCAAAACCAGCAGAAGACGATACAGATGCTAAGATTCTTATCGTCTATATGTGTGTTTAACGTATATATATATATATATATATATGTACATTTAGCTGATTTTCTAAAAAAATATAACCACCAACAAAGCAATTTATTGGTACTTATTCTTGACCATCTATAAAAGTAACATGCATATCATTGCACATCTATATACGTCATAGTCTTTCATCATTTTATTGATATCTGCATTGTTTTTGTTCATAGTTTTTTCAGAGCAACGATTTATATATATATATATTTATTTATATCTATCTATCTACCTATCTATCTATCTATCTATTTATCTATCTATCTATCTATCTATCCATCTATCTATCTATCTATCTATCTGATTAATTTATCTATCTGATTAATCTATCTATCTATATATCTAATTAATCTTTCTATCTAATTAATCTATCAATCAATCAATCAATCTATCTATCTATCTCTCTATCTATTTGTGTCTTGAAAAAAGAGATTTGGCCTATAGATCCACCAGTATGCTGGGGGATACAATCAATGGAAAAGTGACTACTGTTTCTTTAATAGCAACTAGATACTTAGATAGACAGATAGACAGATAGGTCTTGAAAGAGATTTGGCCTATATAGATCCACCAATATGCATGGGCGTGGTGAAAATGTCACACACAAGACCAGAAACAAAGCGACAACGAAGCGGCAGAAAAGTTGAAACCACGACAAAGAATCAGAATCCGGGCCTCTACAAAATCCAACAGAGAATTTTGTTGATTTTGAGACCCAAAACAAAGGATTCTCTACAAAATCCAATTGTCTCTGGGATGACTTTTGTGAATGTATTTGAACCAAGTTTAGTGCCTATATATATAGCAAGTGGATTTCCATGATTTGGATTTTGTAGAAGCGCCGGATGCCCAGGTCCCAGCGAACGTATGCAAAAGTGGGGTTGGGTGTTTGGATTTTGTAAGCCTTAAAGTTTCCTGTTCAAATGCTATGTTTTTGGTTTTGTAGAGGCCGTTTTGGTGTTTTCCCCCAACCCCACCAGGTCAATTTTTTGGGGTTTTGGTCTTCTATGTTTTGTTCGTCAAATTTCTGTAGATTATACCACTTATATAATAAGGTAAACCGCCATTAAGCGCCCATTAAATCCCACTATTTCATGGCAATCCCATGTTTTCTCATCCATTTTGAGGACAAATCAGGGCAGCATCTCCTGCTTTCGAAACGTCGTGGCATATCGTAACATGTCGTGACTCCGTGAGGCTTTCGTGCAGGAGAACGGGCAGTGCCTCTTCGCCACCAAACCCTATCGCCTTTCCGAGAAGACCTTGGGGATGAGCTTTGATCCTCCAGTGCATGTGACTCGGCCGATGGCTGAGATTTGAATGAAAAACGGGGAGTCCATGTTTCGTCCAATTGGGGAGTTGCCCTAGGGCCTAGGGTAAATTAAGATGTGGAAACCCCATGGTTTCCCAAGGAACAAGATCCACAAATGGTGGGGTTTCCACATACTGTATAATACTTTAGTTTATTCTAGGGTAACCAATAAGAAACATGGACTTAAACCAAACACCCAAAATTGGAGGTAACCAACAAGAACTTGAGAGTTTCTTAATCAAACAAATTGGGAATTTGGGCTGCTGATCAGAATAAAAATTGAGCCAGATGCGTTCCCCAAGGGATAGAGAGTGCAAGTCTATTTGGTGAAGATAAGCCGGCTGGTCTTTGTCTTCGCTATCCTCGCGTATAGATGTTGTATGATGCTAGCATGTGTCACGTTCAATGAAAACATGTTTGTAAATTTTGGGGAATCATCCATAAGGTGAGGACATTTTCATTAACAGACAAGATATGATAGGATATTGATATAGTGTCAGATTGGGATGGTCTCGCAGGTGACCAACATGGGTTTGAACGCCATTGCCGAAAACAAAGAAAACTTCTTGAAGGACCCTGATTCACAGCTGATTGCTGATTCACATCCGAGAACTGCCGCCTTGGGACTTCCACCCAGGGTGTTGCTTGATTTCTCGGAAGACTTAAAGCTTGCTACTTAAATATCAAAACCATCAGCTGCCTTTTATTGTTGCAGATATTTGTGCTGGACATTGAACAGTTTCCTCCTTCAACATAATTGTTAATTGGAAACAGTATAAGGGGTGACGCTGCCAACTGCAACAAAATCACTTGCAATCATCTCGCACGGGCTTCCAGCGGTCTTGATGCACAATTAGTAATAGACACGATGAAACAAGGCTAGAAAAAATAGTAAATATAGATTATAGAATAACCCAACATGTAGATCTGGTTGGTGTTTTTTTCCTCCATATATTGGGAATGTCATCATCCCAACTGACTTTCATATTTTTTCAGAGGGGTAGGTCAACCACCAACCAGAGATATGTAGCTATTACGACTTGAGTAAAACTGACTGCTTTGATATCATACCTACATATCGTAATATCACTCAGTCAGTATGTATTACATATCGTTATCATACTGATTTGAGTAATACTGACTGATTTGGTATTACATTATGATTATATCGGTCGTGTTTCGGATACCACTCAGCCAGCTGCCAGGAGAAGCCGGTGATCGGCAAGGGGCAGCAGATCCGTGTGCGAGAGCTCATGGCTCACCTGGCGGCTCAGAAAAACATGCCCCCCCAGCTTCGGAAGCAGAAAAAACTATGGATGCAACAATGGTGATTTAACATATTTAACCAACAATGCGGATTAAAATAGGGATATCATTGGAATTTACATTGGATATCATGGAATTTAGCCTTTGGTAATTTCACGGTTTGCTATGGAAAGTCACCATTTTTCATAGGTATATAAAGTAAGATAAATACACATACATACATATACATGTATATACTGCATTAATATATATATATATATATATATGTTTTTACATTTATTATATAGATCATCTATAAATTGGCAATTTTCCACAGCATCTAAGAAGGAAGTTGCTGAATTTGACTGGTCCCTTTTTTTGGAGGAAAGGTCATGCCAGTCATGCCCGTCCTCGTTGCTTGAAATGAAATTGGTCGCCTCATATCATGTTAGATCATTTCTTTTTTTATGGAGGTTTCCTAAAATAGGGCTTCCCTTAGATCATCCATTTTTTTTGACCATGTACATCCATTTACCATGTTCGTAATGAAACCGAAATCTTTGGTTTTGGGGATTCACCATGTTAAGAACCCCCCACATATTCCGAATCTCTGCCATGGTGATCGCTGTCCAGGCAGGATTGGATCCCAACTTCGACAAGGCCGCGGGGATGCATTCTGCGAATTGAATGTCGTTGATATGATTATAAATTCATTATGACTCATCATGATTCATGGTGATTCATCATGATTCATTGTGATTTATTATGATTCATCATGATTCATGGTGATTCATCATGATTCATGGTGATTCATCATGATTCATTATGATTCATTGTGATTCATCATGGTTCATTATGATTCATCATGATTCATGGTGATTCATCATGATTCATGGTGAATTAGTATGATTCATCATGATTCATTGTGATTCATCATGATTCATTTCGATTCATCATGGTTCATTGTGATTCATTATGATTCATCATGATTCACTGTGATTTACTATGGTTCATCATGATTCATTGTGATTCATTATAATTCATTGTGATTCATTGTGATTCATTTTGATTCATCATGATTCATTGTGATTTATTATGATTCATCATAATTCATTGTGATTTATTATGATTCATCATGATTCATTGTGATTCATCATGTTTCATTATGATTCATTGTGATTTGTCATGATTTATTATGATTCACTAGGATTCTGCGGTCCAATGGTAGTTACATGTAGTTACCTGGTAGTTTTAGGTCTGGTCGCTTCGAGGCATTCCAAGGAATCCGGCCCAGGCAGCCATTTGGCAGCAAATCCTGGACATTGGACTGGAAACTGCTGAGTACATTGCGCATGCCACCGGAAGGCGTTTCAAGCTGCTGCCGGATCGGCACTTCGATGCTTGGCCATCTTGGCCATGCACGGGGCCAGTGGCGTGCCCGCAGGGCCCGCAGCTTCGGCCGTTGTCGTTTTCGGCCACTAAGGAAATCTTTGGAATGGATCTGATGCTGGACAAGAAGATGAAGGTTTGGATGTGCGAGGTGAATACAGATCCTGGACTGGGTTATCCCGACAAAGAAGCTCCGTGGCTACGGTTCCGTCAGGTCGACTTTGTTGTGCTGGTTGGGTGACAGGTGTTGGTGGTCAGCCTGTATTTTCAGTACTAGCTGTGGAGTCGCGTGTCCCACTGTTCCAAAATCTTCAGGTTTTGGGATCCCCGAATCCGGACTACAAGATGCTTGGCTCAAAGGGATTGGCTCAACTTCCCAATGCCCGAAAAAAACTGTGAAATTTGGGGATACCTTGGGATGAAACGAAGGAATTTCATGAATTGCAACCTACAAAAACACTACGTGTCCGACATGTCCATCATTTTAAATCTTTGATAAGTCATGTCACTCGCTGCCAGCTATTCCACCCATGACTCACCATGACCGTCTCCTCGCCATGGCTTCACCGCGCGCGTCACAGGAAGGAACTCACGGCTTGCGCCGAGACGTTGCACGACCTCTTCACTTTGCTGGGCCTCGATGCGGGCGCTGAGCAAGGCCAAGGTGCCACCACCGGTGACCGGTGCCCCCACAATGAATAAAGCATTACTGACTAATCCGGGGTTGACATTAAACATGCTGGAATATATGTTATTATATAATATTATATAAAATTGTATAATTATTTTGAGAAATAGTGATCCTGTTTTATTATTATTTTTTTGATGTATGTATCATACAACTATGATTGTATAAATTGATGTTGAAATAGCTCGTGATTAGTTTTTTTTTTATGTTGATGACACGCAGATGGTGTGTTTTCGTTTAGGTTCGATTCGATTTTAGATGTTCATGACCCGCGGCTTGTGTGCTAAATTATTTTGAACATCTCAACTGTTGACGACCTACAATTTGGTTTGTGCTGCTTGAGTAATTCAGATCCCTCGGAGATTGGCAGCGCTTCTAGATCTTTGGGTTGCACCAACAATTCACCAGTCAGTTTAATCACACGTTGGGCGTTGGCTGTGAACCCGTTGTGCAGCGTTTCCCGCTGCAGGACAAAATTGATTTCATTAAAAGTACCGTCACATGGGTTTTCCCAGTTTTGTTTCTGAGAGTGCTTGCTTAATGTAAACCCAATTTAACTCAATGATTAACCTCGAAATGTTGATGGTTGATAGTTGATACCATGGATTTCTTGCAATATTGTTATATAAGATGGTTGATTATTTGGTTTGCTACATTGCCTTGAACATTTGAACCATGTAAATTATGGCGATTGAAGGGATATGCCGACAACATTTTGCAACACCTTTGCGCTATTTGTCCACTGTACTATATATCCTTGGAGGAGGCAAGCAAGTGCCACAATTTCGGAAAGAACTACAATCCTTTCAGTTGGTTGTTTTGATGGTCCAGGGATATCACTCCCCGGAACCTGGGTCGAATACGGTATTCAGTCCCAATCACCTGGCCTAGAGGCATTCATCACTCCTAATCACCAACTTAGAAGAGGCATTTGCTGGATTTTGGTGCAGACTCGCAGGCCGATTGCCTTCAAAAGCCAGGTTCTTTGCGTCACTGGTTTAAGCTGCAGAGGAAGGCGCTGAAGTGAGACCGTCCAAAATCTCTTGGTACAAATAGGCAGATTTTCTTCGGATGCAAGAAAGTGGTTGGTGCCCTCAAGGGTCTTCAAGAGGAAATGATCGATTTCAGGGGGTACATAAAACAATCTTTAGAGAAAGAGAGAGAGAGAGAGAAAACAAAAAGAGGAAGATAAGTTGCATTTGGTTGCAGAACGTTTTCACAAAAAAACAAGAATAGCGGGTTTCCATCACCCACATCAATGTGCACGTGGAAATCCCACAAGTTTGTTCCAGGCCAACCACTTTCAAAGCACATGTGGAAGAAACTTGTATTCTTGACATATTCTTGACATATCTTGACCTGTTTGGCAGACAGGCTGTCAGATGGTAACGTTTGTGCATGCCTTTTGTTTGGCCCTTTTGTTTCACCAAAATGTTGGGTGAAACGGGGCCATTTGCCATTGCTGTGGATGGTTACATTTGAACCTGGACCTGGCAATGCAGACATGTGGAATACACAAGTCACCTGGCAGAGAAGCCCAGTTCTCGCCTGCTGGCGCGACAGATGTCCCAAAATTATCCGACTGCTACTGAAAAACAAGATGTCATATCTTTATAAATCGTTTGGATGAATTCATGTTTATGGCACTTCAATATTTTTATCACGGTGTTCATTGATAAGCCGTGCTGTGATTCAGAGTCATCATGAGGTATTGCTCTTACGTGCGCGAGCCAGCCAAGTCGGGGCAAAACTGGGCAGGCCTACCCTTCAAGAATTTCACATGGAACCGGCACAAACATGTTTTCTTTTCCCCAGATGGTTTTTCTCTCCAACATTGCCCATGTTGATCCATGCTTATCCATTTTCTGAGGGTCCATTGGCCATGTGAAATTTTGAGGGTCCAATCCCGTACGCTACATTTCTTCCACAAAGTTGCGGCAAAATTTGAAGAGCCGCAGCTTCCGGAAGCTTCCATGGCTCTCCTTTGAAATGGGGCTGGATCAGCGGCCGCTCTTTCCGAAACAGCTGCGCCACCCTACCGGAGACCCACCGGAGGGTTGGTGGTTTGCTGATGGCTCAAAATTGGCCAACAATCCAAGGGCGAGAACCGCGGCGGCTCAGTTGTTGAAATCATCTCGCTTCACCTGGTGAGCTGATCTGATTGGGAGAGCGGGCACCATGTCCATTGTTATGTGTTGCCACCGTGTCGCATCCTATCTTGGCACATTGATGTGACTGTCAGACACCTTGACCATGGTTTGCAACGTATGTTTTAACCAATATAAGTCGGACGATTAACTAAACATCCAGCAAGACTATGCTAGATACTGTACATGTCTTGCATGGGTGTCGCAAATCTTGTTCTGATCTGTAAGTAAGTATACCGGCCCCAACTGTTGCGCATGTCTTGTCTAGAAGCCAATGAATCTTTATGTTGTTCATATACGTGGCGTACAGTATACTTTATAAATAGTTAATTTCTGGTATGGCCTGTTTCATGTAGGTTTCATCAAATGACTAACCTGGAAGCTGAAAAAAAACGGCTTCCACGTTACCTAGACGGATAGTATTTCTATATATTATAAGTATACATATATGTATTGATAATTATGTATATATACAGTATATTTATACAAATGAAAAAACGTATACATACATACATACATACATACATACATACATACATACACACATACACACATACATACATACATACATACATACACACACATACATACATACATACATCCATACATCCATACATCCATACATCCATACATCCATACATCCATACATCCATACATACATACATACATACATGCCATTACATACCATTACATACCATTACATACCATTACATTACATTACATTACATTACATACA
>Ga0126342_10020561_pt1 | contig 11093 bp, 12 predicted proteins | sample Cyp1metagenome_FD_92528 | JGI IMG/M metagenome (GOLD analysis project Ga0126342, IMG submission 92528) | Coral microbial communities from Lord Howe Island, Old Settlement Bay, Australia - Cyphastrea 1 metagenome | ecosystem: Host-associated > Invertebrates > Cnidaria > Coral ...
ATGTACGTAATGTATGTACGTAATGTATGTACGTAATGTATGTACGTAATGTATGTACGTAATGTATGTACGTAATGTATGTACGTAATGTATGTACGTAATGTATGTAATGTAATGTAATGTAATGTGATGTGATGTAATGTAATGCAATGTAATTTAATGTATGTATGTATGTAGCTTTGTAGGTACGTACGTACGTATGTGTATGTACGTGTACGTATGTGTATGTACGTTTATGTATATGTATGTATATGTATGTGTATGTATATGTATGTGTATGTATGTGTATGTATGTGTATGTATGTGTATGTATATGTATGTGTATGTATGTGTATGTATGTGCATGTATGTGTATGTGTATGTATGTGTATGTATGTGTATGTATGTGTATGTATGTGTGTGTAATGTATGGTATGGTATGGTGTGGTATGGTATGGTATGGTATGCATGCATGTATGCATGTATGCATGTATGCATGTATGCATGTATGCATGTATGCATGTAGGCAGGTATGCAGGTAGGCAGGTATGCAGGTATGCAGGTATGCATGTATGCAGGTATGCAGGTATGCAGGTATGCAGGTATGCAGGTATGCAGGTATGCATGTATGCATGTGTGCATGTGTGCATGTGTGCATGTGTGCATGTGTGCATGTATGCACGTATGCATGTATGCATGCATGCATGCATGCATGTATGTATGTATGTCTGTATGTGTGTGTGTATGAGTGTATGTGTGTGTATGTATGTATGCATGCATGCATGCATGCATGCATGGATGGATGGATGGATCTATGTTTGTTTGTATGTATGAGTGTATGTGTGTGTGTGTGTATGTGTATGTATGTATGTATGTATGTATGTATGCATGCATGCATGGATGGATGTATGTTTGTTTGTATGTATGAGTGTATGTGTATGTGTGTGTGTACGTACATATGTACAACCCAAACTGGGGTGCCAATGAACTCAGAACTGCCATGGGATCTTTGGGGTCATGCTGACCAATCACCTAGTGGACAAGCGGATGCAAACCATGATTCTGCAGCAAGCGCGAAGCAGACATCGCACCTGCCATGAAGGCCTTCCGCTGTTCCGATTCGGTACGCCAGAAGGCTTGGTAGAAACTACCTGGAGGATGGGTTGAAACTACGCTGATCCCATCGATATCCATCGATTCTATGGGACAACGACATCTTCAATTCATCAAATTTCACCAACGTCAGATGTTTGAGACCAGTGACACAACAGAAGCAGTAGGAGCAACACATTCATCGCAACTGATCCTGGCGCCGAAGGCATAGCAGGGTGGAATAATCCCCAACACAAGACCAGGAGAATCGCCTGTGCAATGAAGCAAAAGATTGCTCTGGTCAAAAGACCAGCAAAAACTACGGTACTATCACTGTTGTTATTTCGCGCAATCATGGGAAATGGATGAAAATGGCCCATTTATAGATGGTTTATAATGATTTACCCTTTATCCCTTTAAAAATGGTGATTTTCCATATCTTCCTTAAATTACAAGCGGGTATCTGATTTCGGGAGGTGCAGTGGTACGGTACAGTTGAGTGCGATGGCACAGTATCGTCTGTACCGACAGCCCTATTCACGCTTCCCATGGTACCTGGTCCACGTACCAGCCACTGTGTACATTGTACCATAACCCTACAAACCATACACTCCTTTCAACGTGCTGAACCTCTCTATGCAAGGAATCCCTTAGCTTGGAAAGACCAAGTGCTTCTAATCGAGCAAGAAATGGCATCGCCGTCATCCTTATCATCCTTATCATCATCATCATCATCACCATCATCATCATCATCATCACCATCATCATCATCACCACCATCATCATCACCATCATCATCATCACCACCATCATCATAATCATCATCATCATCGTCGTCGTCGTCATCATCATCACCACCAGCATCATCAGCAGCATCTTCGTCGGCGACCCAGCAGCAGACAGCGTCCACCACCAGCACAAGCAATCCAACAGCATCCAACAGCCATGTGTGATCTCATCTTGACACATCACAACACCAACCAATAGCAATCTGCCTAATTCCCAAGTGCCTGAAGCAACACTCACTTCCTGTGAGAGGTCCGAAACCAGAAAGGTTGTTGCAGCAGTCAGATACACCAACCTCAGTGGCGCATCTCCAACATAACTTCTGCGCATGTCTGGGATCTATCGAAGTCTATCGAGCTGGCATCATCAACTTCACCAAAAAATTATGTTTGATGTTCAGAAACAAGCAGCTTGCCAGTCTCAAAATCAAACCTCAATGACTTGCGATAGAAATGGTAGGAAAGCTGAACCCCTGGTGACACCTGGATCCGTTTTGGCGCGGCTCTTTCATGACCACATCAGCCTGTCACTTCTTCCTATCATCAAACCTTGACATGAGAATGTAGTCACGACCAGGCGGCCAAAGGCTGGCTGCTCGAAGCGGCAAGGTAAACGAAGCAACCAACGTGGCAAATGCAACGCCTAGGCCGAACGGACCTTATGAATCTGATCAATGGAGGATATTATCGGACGTCCAGGAGATTGTGTTCAAAAAGGAGGATATAAACATTGGCGAGGCACAAAGAGACTCGAACATGTTTCTTCTTGAAAAGCGATGCGGCACTGGCTGATCGAACAAGAACCCATAAGGCCAGGGAAGTCTGATCCAGAGATTTGTCCCCCAGCTTCATGTGCATTTGAGCGGCACTGGACCCTGTTTATTCGGTAAACGACTCAGCCTTGCACACAAATCGATCTCAGCCGCGCACACAGGCAAAACTCAGCCACGCATGCAGAACCAACTCAGCCACGCACATAAACGCAGAACCAACTCAGCGGTGCACACAGGCCAAAGTCAGCCACGCACACAGATCAAACTCACCTACGCACACAGATTAGCCTCAGACATGCACACAAAGCAGCCTCAGACACGCACACATGACCTCCACACCTTTAGGATATGCTGTGCTCAACGAATCAAGCAGGTATGACACCCTTAGGGTTTAATCATTGCGTTTGACCAAGCAAAGAGGGACGACGCCTTTAGGGTTTAATATGTTCAACCCATCAAGCAAACAGGACGACACCTTTAGGGTTTACAAGTTTACTGTGCTCAAGGAAGTGAGCAAACAGGTACGACACCTTTAGGGATACTGCGCGCAAACAAGTAAGGATTGTGGAACAACACCTTTAGCGTTTATCGTGTTCAACCTAGCAAACAGGGACGACGCCTTTAAAGTTTATCATGCGTTCAACCCAGTAAGCAAACAGGTACCACACCTTTAGGGTTTATTGCGAACAAGCAAGTAAGGAAACAGGTAAGACACCAGGGAGGTTTGTTATATGGGTTCAAACATGCGTGCGGATGCCAGAGAAGATCCTCTGCAGTTAGCATCTAGGATGCGTGGTTGCTGAGCCGTGGTTGCTGAGCCGTGGTTGCTGAGCCGTAGTTGCTGAGCCGTAGTTGCTGAGCCGTAGTTGCTGAAGCGGAGTTTAATCGCGTGCACCTACTCACCAGAGAAATTGTCTGCGCGCGCAAAGGGAGAAAATACAGCGATGACGCGACAGTGTGTGTGTGTGTCTGTGCAGTTTATTATTTATATATATATATATAATTATATATATAAAGTATGTTTCCAAGTGCAAAAGAAGATCCTCTACCATAAGCAGAAGTCTGCGCGCGCATGCAAGAGAAGACCCGACCGCAGGTATGTGCACATGTGCAGCACGTGCAATATAAGATCTTTACTGTAGCATCAAGCATGTAGCCAAGTGCAAGAGATGATCCTCCCCAGTTTGTATCTCCGATGCGTGCGCGCACGCGCGTAAAAGGAGAAACTATAGCGATAACGCAGCTGTATACGTACATGTGCAATTTAAGATCTCATACCGTAGAATCAAGTACATTTCGAAGTGCAACAGAAAATCCCCTACCGTTTGTATGAAGACTGCGCGCACATGCAAGAGACCTTCGACCGTAGCATGCATTTGGAATTTGGAAGACAAAAACTCATACCATAACACATTGCCTGCACGTCGTCATCCAACATGTGGTCACCAGATATGTCTTGCCGCCTGTATGGCTGAGTAACATCTCGCGTGTGCGGCTGACGTCCATACCGCTTGTACAGCGACATCCGTTCCGCGTGTACAGGCGACATCATTATCGCGTGTACAGCTGAGTCAGCTTTCGCTTGTACCGCTGAGTCACCAACCCCAAACCCTCTCGAACATGATGACTTGCTTTCAAATAGGTGTAATTTCCAGCCACTGCCTCCAAGTCCCTCCTACTGTTCACGTCATGAGCTCGACTAGCCCGTTACTGCATCCAAGACACTGAGCACTCGCAGGTGAGGTGCACAGCGGAGCTGAGACCTCAGTCGAGCAACGGATTTCAGCTGGATCTGCAGTATTGCATCGTCATCTCTGAAGCCAGGGAACAGGTTCCCCCAGTTCCCCCCAAGATGTTCAAGGCCTACCCTACCCCCTTTAACCTGCATCCGATATGGAAGTCTGAAACACCAGCACTGAAGAAACAGGGTCTCCAAAATCCTGTCGAAACTGCTGTCAACAAGTCAACAAGTCTCTTGACTACTCAAGGTACCCCTTACTTTCAATTCACCCAGATTCCAATACTGGACCAGCAGTTCTGGCAGGGTTGCTCTCCATATCCTCCATTTTTTTGGAGACAAGGGACATCAGGCCGCAATACATACACGCCAACGGCAGCCATAGAACTTCCAGATTGATCTCCTCCGATGACTGAAAGAATCAACACAGTCAACCCAGAAAAACATCGAAAAACTAGGGCCATCTCGGGGATCCTATTCTAATCATTCTCGGGGAATACCTATGGGATTTGAAATTTTGAAATGTTCTTTTTTAGAGTTCTACTTATCGGATCACAATCCCACAACAGAACCACAAGATTTGATGCCGCGCTCTTGGATTCAAATTCATTCTTCATCTTGACACTGGTGGTGGAATTGTGTCAGTGGTGTCACATCTTACCTTTCTTTGCATCCAAAAAAAAACGATTCGCCAGTACTTTGGGCGACTTTATACTAGCAAACACAGTTACAGCAGAGATCTGGGGCGCTACACGATTTGACCATGCTCGAGATTGGTTGCCTATCTTTCGGACATTGTTACGACGGCGACGGCGACGGTTTTTTCATGCAGCACTGGTTCCAATCCAAAGAACCTGTTGGCTGTACGAGTCTGTTCAGAATTGCTCACATTCAGAATCCATTAATCACCATTAATCACCATTAATATCCAGAATCCCTGCTTCTTTTTGGCAACATCCCTTAAGGTCCGTTAAGATCCACATCTGTTCCGTTCCTATCTCCACCCTGAACGGCGGTCCGTCAAGCTGAGAAAGGCAGCGATGGCAAAAAGCAGTGCACCTGCTTTTGGGAGCAGTCGACTTATTCTGTAGGTGACAGACTTTGTAATGTCCGAAACAAACGTGTATACGTAATATAATATAATATAATATAATATAATATAGTATTTATATATATATATATTTATTTGTTTGTTTATTTATTTATTTATTTATCATTATTATTATCATTATTATTGTTATTATTATGATGATCATTATCATTATTATTATTATCATCATATATATTACTATATATTATTTTATAATATATTGTATATTATGTATGTCAATATATTATTAGATATTATCTACCTCCGCAGGCTATCTAGCTCCGGTGTGTATCTATGTATATGTATATGGCATGTAGCATATCATACATTCGTGTGTTTAGATATACATGATATATATATATATATATGTACATGTATATATATATATGTGTGTTATACACTATATGTTCTTTGCATATTATCACCACCTCATTGACACGTTGAAGCTTGTTTGCGAGGAATGTCTGCAAGAGAGTTTCAGCTGCAAAAGGGCCGAATCTGGTATTTACACTGCATGTATCGGAAGTTAGTATCATTGGTTTGATACAACTGAACTCAACACCCAGCAGCACACTATGTCAAAACGTTCCACACTCACAACCACGCACAACCACGCATGGCAGCTCCGCCTAAGAGATGCAGAATGGTCTGCAAATCCAGGTCCTTCGCAGGGTGCAGCTTGGTTCAAAGAGCGCTTGGAGAATCTTCAGAAACAACACTGATAGATTCTGATAGTAGTGAACAGTTGTAGAAATCCACCATTCAACAAATTCAACCTGAAAACATGTTGAAACTGAGACTGATGGCCGGTAGCCATGATTGCTTTTCATGACTCTATTAAGAAACATCATGGTCACCAGAGAATCTGCAATCTTTCAGTTGGGAGACAAGGGACGCTAGGACAAGGTGGCAACAGCAATAGTACATCACCCAAGACTGGAACATCTTAACCTCCTGACCGGAACTCATAATCCATTCCCGTGGGCCTCCAATGGAGGTGCGTCGACAGTCTGAAGCTCTAGGTAGGCCTATGGAATTGGGGATTTGGCAACATTCTTGGGCTGGTAGAAACATGGAATAACTGGATCTATTCTCGAAGGGAAGCATAGCGACCTATGGTTCCTCATGCAAGGCAATTCAGTAGCTCAAAATAGCCGCTGCTGGACAATACGTCACCAGGCTTAGATTTACAATCAATACAGAGATGTACAGAGACAGTCAGCATCATGGCTATCGATTCGAAAGAAGTCGCCGCTACGGGCTACACCTTATACACACCTATGCGTCCACTGGGTCTTCTTTGAGGATTTCTTAAGCCATACAGTAAGCCACAACAATCCAGCGACCATCACACCAAGACACCCAGAAGACTGCCAATGTGAGGCCACCTTCGTTGGCAAGCAGGTCACGGCCATTTTCCATTTGAAGACAGGAATATGCCAATGCCCGTTTTCTGACTTGACAGGAACGATTTTTGCTCAGGATCAAAAGATGGACTGGTGAGATCAAAAAATCAGCAATCCATAGCCGCCATAGCCGTATATGCATCATTGTTTGCTGCTGGACATGACAGCTCGTTATCATCTTGCTCGGCATTCTTGGGAGCTCTTCTCAAAACTTGATAAAGCCATGATCACAGCGGTTTGTGCCAACTTCAGCCTAGCAGCTGATCAAACTTCGAAACCTCAGGGTCTTCAGTCTATGCCTCAGTAGAACCCCACAACATTCCACAACCTCCCGACCCCGTCCAAGCAGCGGAAGCTCCGCCACTTGTTTTCAGTCCCCAATCCACGCATCCAGGAGAACCAAGTCGCTGCCAATAAAGCACTTCTTCATCTGCCTCAAACCTGTGTCTGGCGGAAAACCCGTCATGGGGGTACCCCCCAGTCATCCATAGATTGGGATTTTCCATGAAATCAACCATCCTATTGAGTATGAAACTCCCATAGCTATCCATATTTCAATGGGTGAATGGCTGACTTGCCAGGCCTCTGGTCGATGTAACCTGCACAGCACCGTGTTTAGCGCTAAACACGGCAGGCCAAGAACTAGAATCCTTGGGATGGTTCACAACAGTTGCTACCTGGCCACACGAATCCATACATATATACCTGTAGATATGATCAGATATGTAGATACAAAACTATAAAAAAGTAAAACCGCTTCTACTTTTTTTCAACCTGACTGCTGCATGCAAGTGACATACCGCTGACTTCAGAGCTTTCGCCCATGTCATCTGGCCACTCTCAAGGCGCTGTTCAGTTGGCAAATAAGTGTCGTCCATACAAGTGGCTGCCATGGGGTCACACCAAATGTTCCGTCAAACCCAGATGGATTCTGAAGTGGAACAGTGGAAACCCCTAGATAAAGTATGCCGAAATGCCGTTACCCATATCTTGGTTTCCGTGATTTCTGTGCGTCCAAATTCCCATGCGGGGATCTTAAACCAAACAATCTGCTGCGTGGCCAGGGTTTCAGAATAGGTATGACTCAACTTGCACGGATGGACAACCCCCTCCAGTGTTTGAAGATTCTGGTGTCATAATTCGGAAGCCCAAAAAGGGGTAGTTACCAATAAGGATATGATATGTCCATTCATATGCATAAATGTGCGTTCGATTAGGAGCACAAAAGCATGTCATAGACGTGTGACCTTCAGAACTCGAATTCTGTTGACGCATCCTTGGCACATCATCATCATCATCATCATCATCATCACAATTCGTTGAGCACGTAGCTTCCATCTGCACTAGTCCCACTGAGAAGCACGAAGCAGAAAAGAGTGCAAAGCACATCTCTACCTGCGTATATATATATATATATATATATATATGCCTATGTATGTATATATATATATATATATATATATGTATATATATGTATATATAATGTGTGTATATCTATACATGTATGTGTGTATGTATGTATGTGTACTTGCCTACAGAACGGCAAACTTTCCCATGATTCCGGGCCTGGTCGAGGCCTGAGAACGACTGGCACCTGCAAACAAGGGCAGCTATCCTGCCTTCTGTTGGACCGCAGCGGTTGATGTTTTCAGAAAGCAGTGTGATATGCATAATACATATAATCATGTATGTATATATATATATGTATATTGTATATTAAATATATATATATATATATATATTTATTTATATTTACACATATGTTTATATATATATATATAGTATGTTTATAAATAGATATATATATATATATATTTTTGCATCTACTACTCTCAAAACGCAAATTCATTGGCAAATGATCCCATTTGAAGTAGACATGTTTACCGTCATAGGTGGTGGACCCCAGGCCTACCAGTGACTGCCAGTGACTCATAAGGTGCAACAGCTGACCAAAGAAACAGCCCATCAGTGCACCCTGATGTTCGAGTGCTCGTGGTCCTGCCCCAAAAAAATGGCAGCATGGGCCAATGGGATCCAATGGGGAAATGATGATGAACCAATGACAACCAGTGGATTTTGGATGCGGGGAAGTGATCAGTGCGTCCGCTCAAGGAGATCTATTCGGCTTTCTGCCCATGTAATGCATCAATAGATTTATTTCTGTATGTATAGATATGTGTTCTATATCTAAAGATTTCTCCAAACTAAATGACCTTGAGGTCAGTCTCAGCAGTCAAGTGTGGGCACTAAATAGCACTACATTTCATTATATAGATATGTAGAGGGACCAGTGGAATATATACAAATGTTTTTTGCTGTGGGTTAACTTGCCCTTCCTCACCGACATGCACAGAGGGTGTACACTTCGCTTGGGGTTTTCCCACGAATAAGAGCTGGAATATGCAACCACACAAGCGACCAACGGACTAGCAAAGCTGCTCAAAATTTATGACCCATCAGCTTCGAGTTTTTGCTTTCAGCCGGAGAACCAAAACATATTTTTTACCTCGCAAATCTCTTGCTGCATCGGCCTTGCGATGTCTGCATGACAATTTGTTCACATCTCGAGGCATCGAACCGCAACATATTCAACTGGCATGCACCATGCCACGATTGCAATTCATGATTGAAATTCATGTCAGCAGCTGTGGGTGACTTCAAAATGACAACACGCGGATGCAGAAGTTAATGGCTGAATGGTTGATGATAAATATGTGTTTTCTTCACACGGAAATATATAGTGAAATGAAGATGTTGCGACGCGGCCCCAAAAGCATCTCAGTTGCCCAACAGTGGAATCAGAAGTTCTAGCCTTTCAGGACACAAAAATCAGTGCTGGACATCCGAATCCAAAGTGTTCAAAAAAACAAAGAGCAGGGAACGTTTTTTGTATTTTCAAGCATGCTTTGGTATCCAGGGTGTCCCTTCCAGCAACTGACAAAGCAACTGACGTCCTTTGCCACCGGGGCACTTCTCTCTGGAACCTCTCGAAGGAATGGCACGTTGAGGGCTGAACAAATACCTGGCGGGCAAGATGTGTCGGGTGAGGAAAAACGGTTCATTCAGATGCCCACAGGGCATCAAATGATCCAGCGGTGTATCCCAAGAGTTGATGCGAATTTCCATCCCCGGTGTCCTTATTCTGTTATCTTGAATGTTGTTAAATTAAACAATACTATGATTTTATGTTATCTGTTGCACTATATGATATGGTGTTATGCTCGATAATGTGATGGTATATTGTTTATAGTATGATGTTGCATGATGTCGCACGATTTTTTAAAGTTCATTTGAAGTTATACAAGTAGAGCCCGGGCAAGCCGGGTGACGGAAGTTTCGAGATAGGGAAGAACCTATAAACACAAGGGAGAGCCTACAGGAACAACGCCTGACCGCCTGGCTGGCACGGCTGTGGCCTCCGTGATCTCTTGGAAGTCTTTGTCCTTGACGTTTCTGATTTCTCAACATCTTTGTCTCATGCTGCCACTGTCTCTTGATCTGGTTTGCTCCTGACGTTTCTGCATCTTCACAGACCTTTCGCTTGCTTGCTGCTTGTCTGGACATCTTTTCTCCCTGACATTTCTTCTCCTTGGCATCCCTGCCCAATGATGCCACTTTCTCTTGATCAGGCTTGCGCTTGTCATCTCTCGGAAGCCTTTGTCCTTGACATTTCTGAATTTTCCGCGTCTTTGAATCTTGACAGCCCTTCCGGCTGCCTTCTGTTTCTCCGGGCGTCTTTTTCTCCCCGACATTTCAATCTCTCCTTTGTTTGGCACTGTCTTTTGATCTGGCTTGCGCTTGTCATCTTTGAATCTTGACAGCGCCTTTCTTGTTGACAGCTCAGGCGCCTGGGACCTGACACACTCTGGTCTCCGGACAAATTTCTTTCCCTATTTCTTCACTCTCCTGCTCTCTTCAATTCCCTGCTCTTTTAAGTTCCTGACACACCCTGCTGTCCCCCCTGTTGTTTCCTACACTCTTCAGTTCTCTACTCTCTTCACTTCTCAACTGTCTTCAACTATCTACTCTTCATCACATCTCTACTGCCTTCACCTCTCTAAAATGTCTTGGGAGCTCTCTCGACATCTTCTTATTGTTCAATCATCGTTTTGTGTCTGTTTGTGCGTGTGCGTGTGCGTGTGCGTGTGCGTGCGCGTGCGCGTGCGCGTGCGCGTGCGGGTGCGGGTGCCGGTGCGGGTGCCGGTGCGGGTGCCGGTGCGGGTGCGCGGG
>Ga0126342_10020562_pt1 | contig 11093 bp, 14 predicted proteins | sample Cyp1metagenome_FD_92528 | JGI IMG/M metagenome (GOLD analysis project Ga0126342, IMG submission 92528) | Coral microbial communities from Lord Howe Island, Old Settlement Bay, Australia - Cyphastrea 1 metagenome | ecosystem: Host-associated > Invertebrates > Cnidaria > Coral ...
CATTTCATATCATGCTGCTGCATGTCCATCAAGGGGTGGGCAGTGGCGTGGACTTGTGAGCCATAGTGGTGTGAAAGCAGAGGTGCTGCTTGGGGCTGCGGTTGGGCGAGTCAGCCAATTCAATATATATATATATGTATATACATAATCATGCATATATGTATGTATATACATATACATATATGTATACACAATTTTACTTTTCAAACATATATAGCTATTATATGCTATTATGTGATATTATACGTAATGACATGTAACTTCTATGTACAGTATAACATATTCCCCATTTATGGCCCAAAAAATTAGAGCACCCAACTACCATTCGCCAAACTCAACCTTCAGCCGACTGGGCCGCCTCCTCTTTGAGCCTTGAGAGCATTGCCTCATACCTCAGTTTAGAAGGGACAACTTGGAGAAAAATGGGAAGATCCCAAAAAAATGGTCGTTTTCGGGCGGACCATTGCCCTAACCAAAGCAGCCATGGCACGCCATGTTTTGTTGCTCTTCGCTGCAGAAACCAAAGTCCTGAAACCACATGGCTGGGGATTCTGAGGTATCCTGAGATATCCTGAGGTATCCTGATCCTGGGCAACCTTTAAAGACATTTAAAGACCACCTCAGATGCAGTTACTATCCATTTCCATGACTTCTTTGTTGCTGGGCTGACCCATCCAGATCATCCAGTGGGACGAAAAAACCCCTGTCGAAGCCTCTGTTTGTCACTAGAAATTGACAGTGGCTTAACATATGTAGTAAATTAATGTAAATTACATCATGAAAATTATGTAAATTACAGTATTATTATTATCAATGATTATAAATGAATGTAAATGACTTACATGTGGCGGGCCAGTTCGCGGCGAACTTCAGCGGAACTAAGCCAGGTGTCGAAGCAGCTTCCCTTCTGCTCATTGTGCCTGCGAAATTTGAAGCGGTCGAGAGGTTTCAAACAGGGCCCTGGGGTATGGCCAGAGTTGGGGGGCCTTAATTATGAAAAATTGCACTTCTGTTGGATTCGAGGTTCCAATTTTGAATCATACCCCGATCACCCCGTATCACGATCCACGTTTGCTTGACTCCAGTGGGTACAGGTTGCGCCGCCGAAAAAATCGAGATAGGACAGCTCCAAAGTGTTGATCAAACTATATATTTCTACCATTGCCAATCTGAGGGATGAGGTTGCATAGTGCAAATCTAAGGCTGCGGCGAAGCATAATTACTGTACTGGTGTCCTTAGAAGGCAACTGCTCCACGATTTGGCAAACCGACGACTTTCCAATTCAGTGCTACCAGTCCGACATTGAGACAGTCCTAGTATCTATTATTAGTATCCAATGTTTGTGCATCTTTGATACCTACCTGCCTATGACCGGTTTCCTGCCACGACACCATACGACAACGGATAGAGTCGGGAATAGAAATCCTATAGATATCCTAAAATCCCAATTGACTCCCAGTTTCCCTCACTTCCGGCCGCAGTTTCGGCCCGTACCCGTTACCGGGCCCCCTTTTTAAGTGTCGAGGCTCCTTGCCACGTTGGAATGGCATACCTAGGTGAGGCTCACCATTTGGGGATCCATCCCCCCCATAGCTGGATCTTTTATTTCTTGGGAAATCCTATCTACAAACGGTTTATTTGGGGGTACCCCTATTTAAGGAAACCTCCATATGAAGAACTCAGAAATTCATCAAGGTCACAATGATATACTGGTTGGTGGTATACCTACCCCTCTGAAAAAGATTAGTCAGTTGAGATGATTAGTCCATATTATTCCCAATATATGGGAAAATAACACGTGTTCCAAACCACCAACCAGTATACAATGATTCAAAAATGGGAGACAAGCGTTGAAGTTTGGCTCCAAAATTATTCATGCGTGATGCCATTTGAATTTAAATAATCTTCTCTTCAGTAAACCAAGACATGGAAAGATGACATGTTTCAAGACTACCCTCTGGTAAACTAACATAACTATGGAACATCACCATTTTCAATGGGAAAATCCACTATAACTGGTCATTTTCAATAGCTATGTTAGTTTACCAGAGGGTAAGTAAGAATCCTCCACATGCGGGGTCTCTTCCATTGCCATGCTTGACCATCTTGACCCTGTTGGGCCAGTTGGGGATAGTTACTCTCACAGTTCTCATCGTTAATGGCTTAGAGAAACCCACCAAGGTGCAACTGAACCACCCTAACCCCAAAGCAGTAGAGAAGTTCTGTGCCCGGAACCCCAACCACTGAACAAGGTGCCCGTTGTCACTAGCCGGCCAGTGTGGCCAGTGAGCATGGGGCGAGTGCGCCTGAAGGAACAATAAGCAGCATCTTCAAATCGCTGTTGTTCTGGAAGTGCCAATCAGATCGGTTTTGAACTTGGGTGTAGCACACCCCAAAATGGATTGAGAATGATTAACACGTCAAAAACTGACCGCCATGTCTTGCATACTACGTATCTGCGGCTCATACCATGAGCTCTTGGGATTTGAATTGCGGCAGTAGCCTCGCTCTTGGCAAAGCTTTCGGATACCTCTATTCCACCTACTTCGGTTCCTGTTCTCGAAATGAGTGGCAACAAGCAAAACCCCGTGCTTGCAGGCATGCCCCCCAGCAACAATCCCAAAGCACCGCCTGGTGCGCAGCATAGCCAGGGTAGCCAGGGTAGCCACCATAGTGTGGCAACATGGCCACGGAGATTTGTTGGGAAAAGGTGCAAAAATCTTCTGGGTATCGGATTCTGTGGCATCATATGGCGTTCGGGACCTGGAAACTGTCCCTTCTGTGAAGACGTGCTGTCGAGGCCAATGAGGACTGCTAGCTTTGACCCAACCGGACTTGAATCACTTGAACTTGCCTCCCGTTTATTCACGTATCGGGCTACATAAGATTGAACTGGCAACTCCCAAACTGAAACAAACTGAAACAACAGCAGCCCTCAGTGGCACAATCAGGTTTGAGCCACAGGTTACCCAGCATCGAACAGAACTCATCAGGAAAATCAACAGATTGGACCGACAATTCCTCATGAGCTGCCAGCGCATACATAGATTATATACATGAGAACATGCAAAAGCTCGGGTACCATGCGCCAAGTCACTAGATGTAGTTTTGCGTGTTGGGGGGCATGTGTCTATTTCGTTTTCGAGATCATCTTCGCCATGGAGGAATCAAACAATGTAAACACATTAGTCACACATATGGAAACATCTCTGCATGTTAAACAAATTAAATAGGAACATTCAAAATCATTGAAGTAATTCCTACATGTGATAAGAAATGATTTATGGCACACGATTTATAGAGAGAGAGAAAGGGACAGTCTGAGAGAGTTCTCTATAAATCCTGAAAATTCTAAATATTATCCCATATATTTGTATATACCATCCAATAAAAACATATATCATATATCATCTCTCTATAAACAAATAGATTACATTACTGTAGATTACATAGATTTGTTTATTTTTATTTGGGTTTCCCTTTATAGATCTTATATGATCTTATGCTGTATTCATTTTGGGGGAGTCAGCTTGGGTTTTCCCCATGGGCAACCCGACCCATTGCTGCTGCAAGGTGTTGGTCTCGCTGTTCACGAAGCCCTGGAGCAGTTTGCTATGTAAAATGATGATGATTAACCATGTATGATGTATATGCCAGCAGGGGGAAGACCGCGCCAGTAGTCGTGCACGTTTTTTGAAAGCATGCATATGTTACTGGGTCGGGGGAGGTGGGGTGTGTTAACGTTCATGTTAACTTACGTCACATGCACATGCACGTCTTGGGTTGGGGGGTGGGGGGTGTTAACGTTCATGTTAACTTGCGTCCAGAGTCAACAGCCATGTGAACCCAAAACTGATGCGAAACATCAGGGTGTGGCAATGGCGTTGGATGAACTTTTGGAGGTCACTGGTCTCTCTTTGAAGAAGCGCATGGCGATGTGAGAGTGAGGAAAACATTGCGCGCGTTTTCAAGAGCAAATTCCCATAAATTCCCTTTAAGTGCACTTCAAATTCCTGGGGAATTTTAAGCCTATCTTGTGGAATGAATCAATAGTTTCGCTATGGCGAAAACAACATTTTTTTCGAAACGCTCACAACCGCTGGCGCGGTTTTCCCCCCGACGGGATGTATATATGATCCATGATGATTTATGATGACTTGTGAGTATTTTTTACCTATCAACAAAATAGTGATTTTCCATACAATACCTATTCCTAATTGACCGGTTTGATGAATCAATCAACTGGATATTTGAACCGTAGATCAACGGGCTTAATGGGCCTCCGGTGAAGCGTTCCAGGGGATTGATCTCATCCAGCTGCCCCAGCTGCCTCCAATCGTTGCAGAAGCTTCGTCAAATGTTCCACCTCCTCACGACCGCAGGGCGGCCAGTGATGACTGAAATGAGATCTGAAATGAGATCTTCTACGTTCAAAGCAATCAAAGCATGGTGCTTTTTTAAAAAGATGGCTTACTTGAAACTTATTGAAAAAACTCAGCATCAAAATATCCAATTCTTTGGGGTTCATTGGTAGGCTACCTTTGAAGGACTTGGGTGCCATACGTGCCATGCTTCGTTCGTTTGCAGTGGTCATCTGACTCCACTCACTCTCGCCTAAATCAAGCTGAATAGGGCTGTAGGTGCCTTATTCACAGCTATTTGCTTACAATCTATTTAGGGAAGCAGCATGAAGCACCCACCTTGATGGGAAGACCTGGTTTGGGCCTCAGGATTTAGGCTAACCTGGTTTTGATGGATATGACACAATGAGGCTTCAGAAAGGATGGCAGTTTCAACCAAATATCAGGACTTGACAGGGCTCAGCAGGATTTCAGTTTCAAGTTCTAAAGGTCAAACATCATCCGATATCATAAGTATCCATTGGTGGCTTGACCGGTGACAAGACTCACCGACTCACACAAAATGCAACTCCAAGCGTCTGCAAAGCATCCTGCTACTGAGTGGTTTCAGCTGCTGGGATTCTGATTGTGGTTTGGAACATTATTATGGGATTTCATACGATATATATATATATATGATATGATATGATATGATATGATATGATTTGGTATGATATGATATGATATGGTATGGTATGATATGATATGATATGTATACATACATTTATTAAGATGATAAGCTTAAAGAGAGAGCTGATGTGCACTCAACCGGGCAACCTACAAAGAGCCCCTAAGAAACATCCTAAGTTCGCCATGGCCCAGTGGTGCAGCACAAAGGCGCCAAAGCGTGCCAGCTTTTGGAAGTGACAATCGGAGTGCACAATTTCAATTTTGCAAACTATTAACACAACAAGTCGTGCATGTAAATTATATATATATACACATATAATCACATAAAAAATATAGTTAATATATGTGGTGATAATTTGCAGCTTAAATCTTTGAAATCAACGATGATTTGACATCTCAACTCCAGCTTCCACCAGGCGAGTCTTTGAAAAGGGCCTGCGTGTCGTAGAGCAGCGCAGCGGCAAAATGGTCGAAGGTTAAGGAGTCGCCACCAGTGAAGGGTTTCTGGTGGAGCAGGGATCGGTGATTCCCCGAACGTTGATTGGTGATGATGGGATATGATGCGCCATGGGTATTGAAGTTGGTATATCCTTTTTATATATGTTTATATATGTTTATATATGTTTACATATGTTTATATATTTTAATATATTTTAATATAATATATTTATATAAATGGCATTCAGCATGGATCTCACTGTCTCACTGAGAGAAATGCTGCACTGGCCCAAAATATGGGAACCCCCTTACAAAGGGACCTGTACATGGGTATAAATGGGATTGATTGATGAATTGCGCATTGAACAGTAAAAACATCATCGACGCCTTCGAACATCTTCGAACGGTTTTTGTGACTCAGGACCAGCCTCAGACTTGCAGTGACTTACAAGGATTGGCACTTTGCACCAACGCGGAAGAGTGCCAATATCCCCTGCATCTGTCAGGTATAGTTTTTTTTGGGGATCTGGTGGGACATCCTTCAAACCCAAATTAGGAACCTTTGCCATGTGCAAGGTAAGAGAGAGAGACGGCAAGCAGAGCGCTATTTACAAGCTACAAACACAGCCAGACTGCAGCTGAGCGATTAGTCTCTATCCGGAAAGCAAGAACATGCAAGAACTATGTCAGGGAGAAGCTGATCTGAGTGGAATTTGAAAAGATGATAGCCACCTGCAATCGACATTGAAAGCAGTTGACGGTTTGCTGTTGCGCTGCTGTGGTCAGACTTTGGCTCGCTGCGATTTTTAGTCTCACATGGGCTGTTCATATCACAGCTACAATGTTTTTTTTTTGGTGTTGGGCTTCTTTTGCCCTCTGGTAAACTAACATAACTATGGAAATTCACCATTTCAAATGGGTAAATCCACTATAAATGGCCATTTTCAATAGCTTTTTGTATGTTTACCAGAGGGTAGTCTGCTTCACCCATCGACATCAGTGTGGATGTCTGATCTTGGCTTCAGCTCCACCTGCAGAACCCAACTGGTTGGTGGTTTTTCGCCTACCCCTTTGAAAAATGATGGAGTGAAAGTCACTTGGGGTTATGAAATTCCCAATATTTCTGGAAAATAATCCAAATGTTCCAAACCACCAACCAGAACATCTCAACAGCAAATGACAAAAAAATACAACACGTTCCATCCCCTGCGTGTGTCCGGCGTGTCCTGACCCTTGGGCGGGTCCGACATGAGATTCCACAAGGCCTAGCGGCGTAGCGGCGCAGTTTTTTGTGATCCCCTAAGGCGCAGGTTTTTTCGGCTTCCGAAAAAAGGCCTCCATAAACTCCTTGCCGCCGACGAAGCTGTTCCGCATGCGGCCCAGCATGTCAACGAAAGCCTGCTTCCAGGCTGACAGTCTGACACAGCTGCTGGGGGCCTTAGTGGTTTCATACCATTCATTGGATGCGTATTGCAGATTCACAAAACAGTGATTCCACACATCCTAAGAATCACGTACAGTATATATAAATCAGATATAATCAGATTAAATCACACTTTAATTCTCACAATTAGGCAATTTTTTTACCATTCTGAATGGTGTTAAAATGTGTTAAATCACCATGAATCGCCTCCGAGGTGATCCACCAGCGTCGCCGCAAACGGACGCTCAAGGGGATGCCTCAGCGGATGCAGAAGGATATCTCTTGGAATCTGTTGAACTCCTTTCCTTCTTTTTTGCCAGGGCTTTAAAAAAATTGGGGAATGTGCAAAGATCTCACTGAACTCAAAATCAGCGTCAAACATCTTCGAAAATGATGCTGTTATATATTATATATATATTATATGTTTTTTGGCTGAAATGACCACTGGTGAACTTTGGAACGGTTGCCGACTCTTACACCTCAGGTGATTCTTGTATCCTTTTTAAGAGAGAAGGGCATGCATCACAGTCACAAATCCAGCACTCCAATCTTGAAAACGACGACATATCATATCTACCGTGGTTTTTGTCAATCATAAACCATCCACCAGTCATCACCATTTTTATGGGTTTTATAGACCATCCCGAAATGGTAAGACTATGATTCATAGATTCATAATGACATAAATTACCACATTCTATGAACTAAATGAAGATATCAATGATATCAATAACTTCCCAGCCACCCACAGTCACCTGAACCTCAGATTTGACATCCCACGGGACCCCATCTGAGGTCCCGGGGCCGGGCGCTTTCACAGGCTTCTCATTGCCGAATTCGAAAGTCCTCCTGGTAACGATGCTACATAGCAATGTCACACGGGCATAGAACAAACCAAAACCAACCATGAACAGTGCAGGTGAATGATTGTGATAGTTCAGAATCCTTCTAAAACCAGCTTATTCTGTCAAAATCTTTAAGGCCATTTTGGGGATTATTTGCCTTACTACAGCACCCATCATTGATTTTCAGCCAATGGACTCGCTGCAAAAATTCCCCGTTGTTTTCAAGTGATCTTCTCAACCCGCCTGCCCGCACCTTTCGTCTCGCGCTTGGACACCTGAGCCATGTACAAGATCTTCACCCCCAAAGGAGGAGGCCCGGTTTGGAATACTATGTGCCATCATGTGCCATCGTTGTTCTTCAGGGATTTGCCCCAAATCGAACACACTGGACAATTTGGATGTCTATGAAGGGTGGCTATATCCAACTGTGGGACATGACCCCAAAACCGCAAATTTTCTTGTGGAAGATCGCGGGATACCATTTCTACCAATCCCCAACAAGATAGAAACGGGTTTCCAGGATGGTATAAGTCATATTTGCCACATATTTTCATATATTTTCCAGGTTCCCAACTTTTCCAATCTTTTTTGGGTTTTCTTTCAGCAAAAAAAAACTGCTATGTTTGGACAAAACCATGACACTTCAGCAATCGCTGCCTTGGAGCCATTGACTTTGGGCTCCTGAGGCTCCTGACCGCTTCAGCGACCGCTTGGAGCTGGATCTTTCTGGATTTTTGAAGCGAACAAAATTCTGGCTGACCCTTGACCCTTGTGCGGAAAAAGTGGTTGGGTAAAAATCACACTCATTTATAGAATATTATATAATTACATATAATTACCCAACATTTTATGTTATTTTGGGATATTTTGGGATAGTTACTCCTACTAAGCATCATTCCAGGTCGCAGTGAGCTTGTTGTTACACAGAAAACACCATGATTTGGCCAAGGACCAGCTACTATCAGCTACTGGCCGATGGGTTCAAAATAATACTAGCATATAATGGTCACTTACAATCGTTCTCCCAAATAGCTTTGAACATTTTGAACATGGTCATTTTTTCAAGCATCTTACTATATTATGAAACATATCTGTGAAACCACTGCCAAACTACTAACCATTGCAATGTGGCCGAAATCTCATAGACAAATCGCTCCGTCGCCACCCAAGGTGGTTCTGCTGTTGAAGGCCCGAGCGTCCCCTAGCGCTGTGGACAACATCCTCCCAGGTTCCCAGGTAATAGGACCGAAGGAAAACAACATGCTTAAAACATGAAGGTATTCTGAAAACAGCTATCACAGTGGATGTTGATGTTTGTAGATGCCTCTGACTTGACTTATGGGAACTCCGAATCGGAGTAACGGTGGTAACTAATGACAATTGGATATCAAAATGTTTGAGGTTCAATGTGACAGATCACACACACATAAACAAGTAGGCCGGCAGGAAGAAAAACAAATCAAAACCAACCAAAACAAACCACGCGCACACATGAATGAGGCACACAAACACACAATCATAAATATCAACAAATAAAACCAGCAACACAAACTAAACAAAGTGTCACACAAAATAATACACTACCTGCGTCGAAACAACAACAACAACAACAACAACAACACCAACACCAACACCAACAACAACAACAACAACAACAACCACAACCACAACCACAACCACAACCACAACCACAACAACCACCACAACATCCACAACAACCACAACAACCACAACAACAGCCACAGCCACAGCCACAGCCACGGCAACTACTACTCCAACTCTCTCCCCCTAATTTTGAACGAAGCCTCAACTCTGAGTCTAAGACGACTCAAACACAATCAGGTCTCTCCATTTCATGGCCATCATGTTCGGCAGTTTTGATTGCAAATTGAGGGCCTAACCTCCCTTTTGGATAAACCCTCAAGTTGCTAGTGATAGTATTTCCCTTTATATATCTTTATATCATGTTAAACCCCAACTACGATTTAATTTCCTTATGATTTTCCACTTAATTTCTTTCCCAAGCTCGCTGGCCGGTGGGTTTGAATAAATGTCTACCGGGATGGAAAGCTTTTTGTAGGTGGCTAGCATCTCAAGTCCTTCCCAACTCTGACCCTCTAGTAGTTTAACATAGCGATGGAAAATCACAATTGTTAGTAGGGGAATCATGTATATATACATGGGCCATTTTCGATAGCAAACTGTTAGATTACCAGAGGGTACTTACCCTCCAAGTGTCCTAGTTCAGTATTGGATCCATACAGCTTCCCAAATTGGAATGTATTCAAGTACGGTACTGGTTATATACTCCAGTAAAAAACTGGTTGATGGTATACCTACCCCTCTGAAAAATGATGGAGTTCGTCAGTTGGGATGATGAAATTCCCAACATATGGAAAAATAAAAAATGTTCCACACCACCAACCAGAAAATCAATATATACTGAAGGGGATATGGGATCAATTTCTCAGATGCCTTCCTTGGACTTGCTGAGGCTTTCGACAAACATGATGCCATAGATTTTCCCCTGGTGGATGTCCGATTCGGAAAACTACAGATCACCTTCAGAAATGCTGGTGATTTCACCAATGTTTGATAGATACAATCCTTCAATCGCAGCCAAAACTCCCAGTTCTTCCCAGCTTTTAATGATGAAACCATACTAAATCCATCTAAATCCCAGTTTTTCATGGTTTCTTCCCTTGTGAAAGCCACATTTTCCATGGTTTCCCATGGTTTTTTGTGTCATCACCGAATCATCTCCGCGCCGCGCCTCGGCGCCCTCGGCCTCCTGGCTTGTGGGATTTCAATGGGATGATGTAATAATGAACTCATGGGATTTACCATGGATGAGCATGGCCCAATTTAATCCAATTTACCCATGGCTATGTTAAATTACCAAACGGTAAAACTTCAGCTTTCGCATGATGATGATGATGATGAAAATGAACATGAAACTGGATGTGTTTTTTTTGTAGGGGGGGAAGGGCATACCCAATTTTTAGACAAATTGGCAAATGATTTTATTTCGGTTACTTAACATACAATTTGGAGAAAATTGTTCAAAGTCATTGTCTCCTTAGTAGGGCCAAGTAAACCATCCACTTCGATCCAGTTTCGGTGGATTGTCGCAGCGTTTAGAGCCACTACCAAGCCATGGCGGATGTCTTATTTCGTTGGCAAAGTCCAATCAACAAATCACTCGTTGCCATAACAAGATGCCCCTCAAACAACATGTTGGGTTGACGGGGGGGTTAGCCCCGCTTCCAATTGTTTTGGTTCGTCTGTCTGTCAAAGGCAAAGTGCATATCATCAAAAATTAGTGTTTCGCTGTGGCGAAATGGCAGTTTTCAAAC
>Ga0126342_10020563_pt1 | contig 11092 bp, 23 predicted proteins | sample Cyp1metagenome_FD_92528 | JGI IMG/M metagenome (GOLD analysis project Ga0126342, IMG submission 92528) | Coral microbial communities from Lord Howe Island, Old Settlement Bay, Australia - Cyphastrea 1 metagenome | ecosystem: Host-associated > Invertebrates > Cnidaria > Coral ...
GATGATGATGATGACGATGATGACGATGATGACGATGATGACGATGACGATGATGATGATGATGATGATGATGATGCGGATGATGATGGTGATGATGATGGTGACGACGACGACGACGACGACGACGACGACGACGACGAGGAGGAGGAGGAGGAGGAGGATGATGATGATGATGACGACGACGACGACGACGATGATGATGACGATGACGATGACGCGGTCAGCATTTTGTGCGAGCCTGCGCAGTCGAAATGCACATGGACACGTCACAAGAGGCATTTGGTGCGGAAATTTACAGGGAGAATGCCGTACGCGTATCCCGCGACCAGTGTTTTGTGCGAGCCTGCGCGGTCGAAATGCACACCGACATGCCACAAGAGGCATTGCGTGCGGAAATTTAGATGGAAAATGCCGGACGCGAACCCCGCGTCCAGAATTTTGTGCGAGCCTGCGCAATCGAAAGGCACATGGACATGTCACAAGAGGCATTTTGTGCGGAAATTTGCAGGGAAAATGCCACACGCGTGTCCTGCGACCGGTGTTTTGTGCGAGCCTGCGCCGTCGAAATGCACATGGACATGTCACAAGAAGCATTTTGCGCAGAAATTTAAAGGGAAAATGCCGGACGCTTCCGAGACCACCTCGATTGAACAGCGGCCCTTGACTGCTACCGTAAGAACCCTTCAGCGTGGCCACACTGTTTAGGACAAAAAAACATCTGCCACTGCACTTCTTTCCTTCCTATCCACCAGCCATGCTCCGCCGAGGTACAGGTTTCCACGCCAAGGGAGGCACCGGAGAGACTTGCCAGGGCCTCTTTAGTCATGCCGACCAGCAGCGAGCAGCTGAGACCCTGACCTGCCAGTATTCCACGGCCGAGTTCAAGGGCGCCGGTGGGCGCATGGCAGATGCGGTGGCCGCCAAGGGAGCCTGGGATTTGGAGATGGAGGTGGATGGTGATGACCTGTTTTGGGTTCATGAAGGCGTTTTCAATTTTTGGGATTTGGAGAAATGGACACGGAAATGCATGATGATTCTGATATATTCTGATTTTTTTTGCGGGGGTGAGTTTGGATGAAAGCGGATGCAGGATAGTTTTCTTGGGGGCGGGGGATGGGGGAGTTTTGGGAACAACGACATTCGGGATTTTCAAGAGCAGGGAGTGATTATTAAAGCGTTTCTGTCCTTTGGTTTGTTTTCTTTGTTTCTTTGCATCGAATCTGGATGTGGTGATTTGCTCCACCAAACCTGCTCCAGGGATCACATTGCCATGCGTACTTGGGAGATCATCCCACCTACTGTAGAAGTAAATGGTTGGCTGCCATTGTTGCTAGGACCCTGAGTAGTGGCCAGTCCCTCGCCGGCCTCCACCCAAACCACAGCTGAGATTTCAAGACGCAGTCCTTTTCGCTCAGGGGACAGGCAGGAAACGATCGTCATGAACTGTTGGAGTTTCACCACTGAAACTTTATCATTGGGATCTTTCCTGATCATTATTTTTTTTTTCCGAAAAACTAGGGACAATCCGGACAATCCCTTCAAACTCTAGTTCTCCTGAAACTCCAGTTGCTTGGTTTTCCAGAACCCTACCCCCCCCCAAAAAAACCATAGGATTTCACCAGTGATTTTTGCAGAATTTTGTCGCCTCCCGTCGTGCCAGGCCACTTGGCCCCAGGGCTTCGATGTCTCGGGCGAGGTCTTGGGAAGCAACGGGGGCGAGTCCGCCTTCCCCGAGTACGAGCGCTTGAAGGCTGCTGGGATCGGGCCGGGGAGCTCGCATTCATTCAGATACAGAGCGGTGGGTGATCAAATTTGAACCACGGTGACGTTTGCACCTTTGCCTTGCCTGACTTTGCATCTAGCATAGCGACGTTCTCAGCAGGACATCATTGACAACATCACAGGCACGCAACATGGAAACATCTACTGCCGCAGCCTCAGATATCTCAGATTCAGCAGATCCCTTGGCTTTCCTTTGGGCAAGGCCATGTTTTTTTCCCATTGCTCAGGCGAGGAATATGCCAAGAGGTTCCAACAATCCATCAGCTTCAATCTGGGCCTGGAAAAACAACTGGAAAACGCCGAGCTTCAAACCGCGTACGTCACTTCTCATTTGCAATCACAGTGCGGCATGGGATTTATTTGTTCTCACTTTTTCCGGGATTTGGGTGTCAACAACTCACATTCTGTAGCACTTTTTGCATGATTGTCGTTTGTTTTTTTTCAACCCAACAGTTGCTTGAACATCAGCAATCCTTTCAACCCCATGCGGTTCTCCACGCCCAGGAGATCAGTGGCTATCATCCCTTACGTTCCCAGTTCAAGCAGGCCGCCACGCTGATCTCGGCACGGGTGGATCGGCAGGCGGAGCGCGACTTTTTCTTCATCGAGGATGGAGGCTGGGACTCGCACAAAGGAGTGGAGAATGCCCTCTACACCAAGTGGCTGGCCGGGAATTTTTGATCCAAAAATCTCGGGTTGGGAAGAGTATTCCAACAGGGTGGCCACAACCTTCCCATACCTTCCGACGGTTTCAATCACCAAGGTTCGGCGAAGTGAATTATGCCTTGGAGGAGTTTGTTGCAGAGTTAAAGGCCCAGGGCACCTTCGACAACGTGGTCATTGTGACGCACTCGGACTTTGCGCGCACCCTAACGCCCAACAGCAATGCAGGAACGGACCATGGCTGGTCTGGCATCCAAATGGCCGCAAAGTTAACAAATGGCAGTATATTTTTCCCACATTTTCCAGCTTTTTCATTGATATTACTCAGGTATTTTTAGTATTTGTTATTATCTTTGTCTTTGTCTGACCATATGTTCCAGACTTTTTGGGCAAGTTTGGGAGCTTGATGGTTGCAGCCTGGTGAAGCATAGAACAACCTCAAGCTTTACCATTTCACGCGACTTACTTTCTTTTGCAGGCTGATTTTGGGAGCATGTTCAGCTCCCTGGTCTGAAAAACTCCACGCACATAAAGCCCTTGCAAGTCACCCAAAGTCCTCACTCTCATTCACTTTCGGCATATGTGATCCCTTTGGATCCCATTACCCAATCATTTACCACAGCCCGTGGCCAGGTGATCAGTGGAGCGGTGAAGGGCGGCCTCATCAATCAGTACCCTCGCCTGGCGGAAGGGTCGGAAATGGACGCAGGCCGTGGCCGGCTGATTCCCAGGCGAGGCGGCGAAAAGTCACGGCTTGGAGATGTGGATGTTTCTATAATGATATATACTGATCTTCAGTGATCTTCACGTCATCTATCGGATTATCTGGGGTCATCTTGGGTCAAAACTGGGTAATTACCCTAATTTTCTGGGGGGTCTAGACCCAAAAGATAGAAATTTGTCTGAAACCTGTGCATTTTTGACACGAACTTGCCTTTCATGTAGTTGCAAAATCCTCAAATTCCTGCGGCCGGTCCGCTGGCAGGGTTTGAAAGACGTTTGGGTTTGATGGGGAAGCACTACAAGGGTTGGACCTAGGTTCTAGTACAATATAGTACAAGCTCAAACGTCATCAACGGTCAACATAGGTGATAGGTGGAGTATGGTGGAGTGCTCTCCCATCCTCAGGAAGTATTTGGTAGTCCATGTTACGCATCTCCAGGTTTTCTCAGGGTCGCCTTTTGTGGCGAGGTATCCTTTGGAGGGGATGATGATGCCAGTGGCTGAATGGATGGGCATGGAGCCATCACAAGCGAGCCAGGCCGGTGATGGAATCGGGTGGATTTCTGTCGGAGCTTGCTGATCCCTTTTAAAGCTCATCATGAATTATGTTTTTGGTAACCCAAAAAGATTGAGTTTTGTCATTCATCATTATATTCTAGTATATTTTAGTGGGCTTGTACTTTTCTATTTTTTGGGGGGGTTACTATTGGCTTACTGTAGAGGTGGATGATGTCAAGGCCCAGCTGTCGACTTGGCCAAGGTGTTCCCCAACATTGGCCGTTTCAACTCTTCGCATCTCATCACCAAGGAGACGCTATTCAAGTGAGGATGACTTGAGCCGAGAAATATGTCAAGGCTGTCAATTAAAATATAAGGGATGGTGAACAAGTGTAACAAACTGGAGATGGATTTCCCGGTTACACACACACACATGTGTATATATATATATATAACTTGTAAGCTGTTTCAACTGTAGGGAAGCAGATTCTAAAGGGTCCACCGTGAATCGACAAGACAAAGGTGTCAACAGCGGTGTCGTTTTTATTCCACACGAATTCAGCTGAAATCCCTGGGAGCCGCCAGAGAAGCGATCTCTGGTGGCTCCGGGTGCCATTTTTGGACACCGGTGGCAGGGCAGGTGACGATAGGTGACGTGGCCTGGGTAACATGGGGCCTCCGATCTCCAATCGGAACCTGCCGGGTAGGTGTAAAGGTTCGTTTCTGAACGCGCCACGCGGTGTCGACCAAGCCTTGAGGGCTTCCAGCTCGGGAAAAAACCCAGGCTGAATTCAGGGCCATTATAGCCACGGCCTTTTGGATTAGTCGGCTGCAGCACTGTGGTACTATGGTGCTGCTGTGCCTAGAAATGCTGGCAAGAAAGCATCTGTGCAAACTGGGGAGGTGGTTCCCGGTAGGCGCAACTGCCGGGTGAAACCATTATAGCCTCGGGTTGCGAGAGCTTTCCATCAGCAGTTGTATAGAGCTTCATCAGCTGAATGAGGCGGTTCGCGAAACCACACTCGAGAGGGGGCAACTTTGCAAAAGCCCAATTGAAATAGGGATCCATCTACACTGTGGATATATTCATTACATTGGGATCCCCCCTACAAAGCATGTTCCCCAACATCCCCTACACGAACCGAAAAGACTGGGTTGGAACATATTTGGATTCCAGGCAGCTTTTGTAAGTCAAAGTCTTCAGGGGAACCACCCAAAAGATCAAACATTGACTTGAAATCAGATATCACAAATCAGCATAAACCTATAAAACTACTCTGGACCCCAAAGACTCTTCAAAGGTTCTCGCCCCTTTTTTGGATATGACTCACATGACCGTTCTGGGGTTCGTTGTCAAATTTCCGGACGTGATGCCAACCCTGGCCCGTCCTCAAGAGTTGAGTTCCCGAGTTCCCTCGACCTCTGCGGTAGTCCGTCCTGTTGCGCTCACCTGAAGCGCGGGTGGACGAAGTCTCCATCGCTTTCTCCGCAAAAAAAGGGGCTGTGGCTGTTGGAACCTTCTGTGAGATTGGTGGGTTCAACTGACCCAGAGTTCAAACCAAGAGAGGACGACCCCAGTGCGCGCCGAGGCTCTCGCTGGTGATGGGTTGAGGGCAAAACACACACACACAGAGTTTCACTGCTTTTACCATGGACTTGTTTTCAAGCCAATTGAACTCGTTGAGATTGAGCCAGGCCAAAACATTTTTCAGCATTGTGTGAAGGGTGTCTCGGTCTTGGGACTGGACAGCACCAACTGACCTGCGAGTGTACAAACGGTCCGCGGGAGCGATTGACAGGATCACGAAAAGGTGAAGAGAATGACTCCTTTCGATTTAACATGATTTAACATGATTTAACCACATAGATAAACAAAGAGTTCCCTAAAACTCGCTGGTAAATTGGGTTACCCTCTGGTAAACTAACATAACTATGGAAAATCACAATTTTTTATGGGAAAATTCACTATTTCTATGGCCATTTTCAATAGCTATTTTGACATTACCAGAGGGTACATTAACTTTTCATATCTTTTTTGAGGATCCCAGGATCCCCCTGTTATATGATGACCTATGATACCTATGGATCTCCAGGACATTACCAGCCACCGCCGCACCAAGACGTCCATTCGGCGTCTGATGGAACCTCGCCTCATGAGACCGTCGCCTCGTGGATGGCCACAGTGCCATGGCTCGATGAGTTGGTATCTTTTTTGTTGGGTTACCCTCTGGTTATGACTAACATAGCTATGGTATAGATGGCCCATTTATAGATGATTTTACCAGCTAGAAACCTCCATTTATTTTGGGGATTTTCCATGGCTATGTTAAATAACCAGATGGTAGTTTTTGTTGGGTTGTTATTGAAACTAGATGAAACTAGCCCAACTCTGCCTGGGAAGATGTGGTACAGTTTGGGATGGCTTGGTTTGGGAGGGTTCCGTGGCGGAAGTGTGATCGAATGGGCCCATTCGCGTACCAGGACCGTGCGACAGATACCTGGCGGACCAGGCACCTGGAGCTTGGCATTGGCAAGGGCTGAAAACAACGATTTCAATCATTGCAGTTTACTGTAGTTTTGAAGCAACTCATTCTCGGTTATTCATGATCATTTATGATTATTCATGATTATTATGTTTTTCCCCTGTGTTCTCGATTTTTTCTCTTGAGCGCAATAGCGATGCGACAAAAGAAGGCAAAAGATGCAATCCGATAGCAAGGAGCTAACTATTTTTTCCATTGTCCTAGGTCCCAATTTTCTGGGTCAACTCAACCTGGTACAGATACTTTAATCTTTTGCTATAAATTGGGCACTTTCTAACCAGCTATTTTTTGGAGGGGCGGGGGTTCTAAGATTGACATGTATGACATGTATTGCCCATAAGTACATGGTTGCCCGGATTCTCAATCCGTAACGCCATCGATGCTCCCTCGAAAGCCGCCCGCGCAAGGGCAGTTTGTTCAAACCGCGCCCGTGCAAGCGAGCAGTCTCAGGCCACCTGGGATGGTACTGGCGGGAAAGGGCCTGAAATGGTGAAAGATATTGCCGGAGAAACATGTAGAAACAACGAGAAACATAGTTGAATTTGGAGCATGGAATTTCACTTTGATACTCTAGAAACTAAGTAATGGCACGGGAAAAATGCCGCTAGAGCCACTAGCAGTCACTAGCTAGTCTATTCAGTCCGTCGCGAGCAATTGGATTCCATCGAACAGGCAATGCAAATGACACCCCGAAAGGACTGAAATGGTGAAATATCCTGTTTTTCAATGTTTTTCAATCAGCACTTCAGCTGTTCAGTGTGAGTTTCACTCGGTCACTGAAATGGGTCAGTTTTGGGACGAGAACGTGCGCACCCGACTCAGGCCGTTGCCTGCGAGCGGGTATAGGAGCTGAGAATTTCTTTGGTGCTGAGTTGTTCAACCCGTGCCAAGTTTGGCTGCAGACATATTGATCATATTGGCGCCAGGACGCCCCCGCCCGCCAGTGCCGTTCCAGGCGTCGGGTCATAGAGTATCCGGGGGTTATATAAGTTAGTTATATATAGTAGTGATGATCCACGAGATGGCGATGGAGAGAGAGGATTATCACTACCATGAAGGGTGGCAAACTGAGTCAGTAGACTTTCAGGGTCTGTTAGGTATGTTCGATTGGGACCGGGAGTGTCGTTCCAATAATCGCCTTTTGCTTCGGTTTGGTCCCGTTGATGCTCCCAACATTCCGATGGCGCCAGTTTCGTGACAGGCTCCGTGCCGGTCTATCCCATCTTCACGCCTCAGCGGCCTCCGTCCATTCCCTCGCGCACGAGTTCGAAACAAAGTGCCATTTGGTTTGGATGTTGCGGCGCAGATTGCAGGATTTTCCCCATCACTTTTGCCCAATCGTGGGAGGCGTGTCCAGGTTGAAACATGTTTGGATGATCAATTACCCTCTGGTAATTTCACATAGCTATTGAACATGGTGATTTATAGTGAGCTTTCCCATTAAAAATGGTGGATCTTTCCAATAGTTACGTAAACGTTTACCAGGCCGGGTACATCACATTGTCAATGTGAGTCCTGCACAAGGAAAACCATCGCTGGTCATCCCATGAACGTCCTAACAGCCACGAGTCTGTTAAGGCTGTTGCAGCACCGGTGGCTGCCCCATTATTTCATGAGGCGTGGCTGGTTTGTGGTTGCAAATTGCCCACCGGTTATCAAAGTACTGATGATGTTGGACTCAACACAGCCTTGTACTGAGATGGATGAGATGGATGAGGAAGGTTTGGTGCCCTTTAAAAGCACCGCGGTGAAGAAATCATGATTCTTCAAATGCACACCAAAGAATGATGGCCGAAAAAAAGTCACTTCAGCTTTCCCACATCCATACCTTCCATCACCTGCCCTCCCAGCGTCTGCATGCGCGCGCCCAGGAACCGAGGAGGGATCCTCCCATGCCCGCGGTGCCGGCACCAGCGTTGGCGAGGGAGAAGGCGGGGCGGGGCAACGATGGATAGATGGAAGAAATCGAGATGGATCCCATATGCCCTCCATCTGGTATCATCTGGCGTTGAAGGATGTTGAAGGTATACCGATACAACCAGCATTGACTCCTGGGTGTATGATCATATCGAGCAAGATGATCTGGAACAGTGAGTCCCTTCCAGGACACGGGGCATCGGGCATGGTCTCCCCCAGTCACGGTGGTTCCCGCACCAGGCAGACATGAGCGAACCCCTTCTGGTGGAAAGGTCTGAGGTGCCAAAGGCGGCCTGCAAAAAGGGGCACAGTTGAATCTCCCGTATGTGACCTATGAAGAGTGGTGAGTAATGCCCACGAACGCTTGGTTGGCCACCCGAGTGGCCCTCCAGTAAACAACCCTGGTACCAAAAGAAAACAGTTGCAGATGCTTGGACTATTTTCAAGAAAGACAGACTGTTCATATGCAAATGATTCTTTTCCTGAAAAAAATGTTGTGGATTTTGCCGTGACATTTCTTTTCTTTTTTCTCACTGCAGATATGCAGGCAACATGAATATCCACCAAAGCAGCCATGAATATCCATAAATTGGTGGTAAAATGGTGGTAAAATCACCAATTTTCAGATCTACCCATGGTGGTCCACCCATGTCCACCCCCTGCAGCCCCATCGCAGATTTCGCAGATCACGGTGGATCTGGAGCGCCAAGCCGAGCCACCGCCTGAGTGGCGGGGCTGGAGCTGGCTTCGATCGTTGCTGCTGCTAGTGGCTGGTAACTTGGTGGCAAGGTGTGGCAGCCAGCCCGGTTCATGGAAGTTCGGTGATTTTTGGAGATTTCTGCTGGGAATCTCAGAACATTTCACCAGAGAGAGAGAGAGAGAGAGTTGCTTTGCCTCAACAAGATCTTTCCTCATCTAGAGACTGGTGGCAACTTGGCTGATCAGCCAAATCACAAGTTGCCAGGAATCACAGTTATCAGACTCAGCCTTTGCATCACAGTATGATTTGTAGTCTGATTACCCACTCTCGTAATCAAACATGGCTGGCTGGGACTTCCACTGTAAATGGAAGTTTTCAAGAGAAATTCACCTGTAAACGTGCAATTTTCCATTGCCATGTTTGATCACAGCAGCGTAAGTGGTTTGTACCTTGGACATGGCCCATATTCCAGCTAATTGGTGGGTCAAAGAGCAACATTTGTTCAATCCATTGTAGGTGAAACTGGTGAAATCTCCATCTTTTCTTTAACAGTAACACTTCGAACTTTTTTTTTGTCACTGTAAATCACAAGAAAAATTGTGCCGGGTTGAGGTGTGATCCTCTGGATCTATCCAGAGCGTTGGGCCTCCGTCTTTCTCCTGTTGCTCGCTCTGCTCTGCTCCCCATTCCTGGGAACTGCCCTGAGGGGGGGCTTGGCCTTGCCTCACGTGGGCATGCGCCGGGTGTGCCTTGGAGAACTGGGCCGGGGGTTGGATCCTCACCCGGTGTTTACCAACGATCGGCAGTTTATGGGACATTTTTACGGCCTAGAAATGAAGTAGGGGTTCAACTTGGGTACTGTGCAAGTTTTGGATGGTTTACTATCTCAAAATGACAAGAATCTCTGGTCTTTAATATTTACCCTACCCATGTTTCAAAGTTGTACTTGAGATTGGCCACGTTGCTATTTTTGTGGGGGAACACCGCGGTTAAGTGGCCCACAAGCTCTCAAGTGGCGTGTGATTTTTCTCCTACATGGTGTTCCCTCCAAAGACTAAAAGCGTTAGGTAATTGGCCAAAAATTGGCTTCATTGAAAACTGGTAAAAAATGCCGTAAAAGTCGCCAGATGCGGTCCAAGACTCACCAGTTTCACCGTCACCGGCCACATCATGAGGATTGCTTCGTGGCTCTTGGACTTTGGCTTTGGCATCGGTTCGGCCATCCAGGTGCTGCATCGGTGATGATTGAAGATTTGTAGCTGCCCTAGTGGGACTTTTCTGCACCTGACCTTGAAGTCTTGGCTCTTGGCCCCTTGATTCGACCACTAGCTGCAGGAGCAGGAGAAAACTTGGAAGCCAAAGTTGGACAAGGCGCGTGACAACCTGCGGTCGGCTACGGCCCCCTAGCTAGGTATGTTCTTCGGGTGCCAGGGTGCCAGGCGACAGAGTAGAAGCTTAGACGAGTCTGAGATACCCTTTAGATCTTCACAAGGACTCTGCTTGTGACGTTCGTGACGCATGGTTGCCTTTGGAATGGGATGCCACCCATTTCTCGATACCATGTATACTATGCCGTTGTGGCCGGATGATCCCGTCGCAGCCCCATGGGATTCCGGTCAGCTGCTTGATCTGCTTGAGGCTCTGGCGCATGACTCTGATTTTACCCAGGGTGTCAACAAGCCACTTGTTTGAGAGCAATGGGTGAATCATGAAATGGGAGATCTCTGAGTGCGCCCAAAAACGGTACAAAGACAAACCCGCATCAAAATATATAGTTTGGAAGTCCCATCCCTTCTGCGACCCCTACGATACACTTGCTAGGTGGGAGTTTCAATCAAACTGCTGTATCCCATGGATTTGTGGGTCGTGATGATACTTCCCGCGCTGAGGTATGCGCTGCAGATAGCTGGCAACTTGGGACAGGCGGTTCTGCAAGAGAAATCTCAGTGGATGCCAACGATGTTGCTCGGTAGCGCTGCCTGCGGCATGCACTTTTGCTGTGCCCATGGGACAGTGTGCTGTGTTGGGAACTTCGGAGATCTTGAGTCAGATATGCCTCACATCAAATATGCCAACCCAAAAGATAGAAAAGTGAATCATCACTACTTCAGTAGGGATTTACTTGTCATCGTTTGGAGGAAACTTATTTAAGGGCTGCCGCCCCTGCCGCCGACCCCGGAAGAATCGGCAAGGAAGCCAAGCAAATTGGCATAAAAACTCTTCGGTGCTTCGCACCTTGAGGCTTTCGACCTTTTTCCTATGTATA
>Ga0126342_10020564_pt1 | contig 11092 bp, 8 predicted proteins | sample Cyp1metagenome_FD_92528 | JGI IMG/M metagenome (GOLD analysis project Ga0126342, IMG submission 92528) | Coral microbial communities from Lord Howe Island, Old Settlement Bay, Australia - Cyphastrea 1 metagenome | ecosystem: Host-associated > Invertebrates > Cnidaria > Coral ...
AGTGTTCCCTGCCGGACCTCAACCACGACCATCCACGCCCAGTATTCCCTGCCGGACCTCAACCACGACCATCCACGCCCAGTATTCCCTGCCGGACCTCAACCGCGACCATCCACGCCCAATATTCCCTGCCGGACCTCAACCGCGAGTATCCATGCCAAGTGTTCCCTGCCGGACCTCATGTAGGAAGATATGGGACAAAGAATATACAGAAGAAATTACATACTTCGTGTGATTCCCACCATGACATTTATATATGTTCTTACTGGTATATCTTCTGGTATTCTATCTGACATATTTTCTGACATTCTATTTGGCATATCTTCTGGCATATCTATTGGCATTCTATTTGGCAAATCTTCTGGCATTCTATCTGGTATTCTATCTGGTATATCTTCTGGAATATTTTCTGGCATATCTATCTGGCATATCTTTTGGCATATTTTCTGGTATTCTACCTGGTAAATCTTTCCCTGCCGGACCTCATGTAGGAAGATATAGCTTAACTGCGCACTCGTAAAATCGAAAATTACAAGAAAGAACTAACCACGGACTTGTTCAAGCATGGTTACGTCATTGGCAGATGTATTGGGGAAACATTGCTCGCAGTATGGTGGAACGGGCAAATCGAGATGCGCAAGACCTGGATGTGCCGTTATTTTGTTTGTAAGCTGCTGACCAAAGGCATTCCAGAAAAAATAAAGCCATAGACAAGCAACTGACGCATCAGTTGCTCACTGTTCCAAACCCACATCGCACTGGCAAATTGCAAGGCATGCTACTGATACACGAGAACATGAGTGTGCGACTGGCGGATGTCTTGGCTCCACACCTTGGATTGATTAAAGACAAACTGGCAGTGGTAGTGAAAATGGATTTGCACCATGAAGATCAGAAGCGCCTGGACCGTCGAGAACCTAGATTCTGTCATTTTTTTCCGAACTACATGGCCAAAGATATCTGGGTGAAATTACTTAAAGGAAAAAATTCGCCATGGTAGATGCTCTGTTGCAGACGTGGGAAGAAAAATTTCAGAATGTGGCCGATCACATAACTGACGCAGAGACATTGTTCTTTGTAGAATTGTTGCATGCAGAGTTCAAAATTGATTTGAAGCTAGGCGAGGAAACCGAGAAAATTGAAGTGATTCGCTGGCAATTTCCTCTTTTGCATGGCATACTGCGCGCTTGACTTTGGACGGAGGTATGCTGGTTGATTTGCGTCGTGGTGATGGCCTAGAGGATGCCGACTGGTGGCTAGCCATCTATGTCATGCTGACGCGTGCCCGCAAACTGAAGAATTTCATCTTGCTGGGGTTCACGGAGCAAGTGGAGGAGCTTTTACACAGAGGCCCTCCTACCTACTTGCGAGAACTGACTGGTAAGTTGGAAACCAAAGCTGCTTCGACGCTGGAGCGGCTGCAGTCCTGGCCTGTCTATGATGCATTACAAGCATCCTGACACAGTGCTCTGCCAGTGGGACCTAATCGGTTTTGACTGAAAAGGTCCGGAGGATGCATAGGCCTAACACGTTGCTATACCTGTGGGACCTAACGGTTTTAATTAAATAGGTCTGGTGGAAAAATAGAGAGTTATAGTTACAGCGATCTGGTGAAATAACAGTGGTATGGTTTTGTCGAGTTTACACATAAGCTTGCGAGCCTTTGACTTTGGTTCAAGTGGTCCACTGGCTTGGTTCAATTATATTTATATAAATATGTTTGATAGGCGGTATGTTAACATGTTTGGGCATGTTTGTTTATTTAGCTCAGGTAGTCCACTGGCCTGTTTGTTCATGTTTAAGCAAACCTGTTGAGAGCTCTAGAATTTACTTCACATAGCCCACTGACATGTTTATATCCTGTTTGACAGTCTGATCTGCCAGGTAAAACAAATAATTAGGATAGTTAGTTAGGCAAAAATCCCGTAACAAAAGCTTCAGACAAAAATAGTGTCAACAAGCTGTTTTAAAATGTCATGGTGGAAATCACTCGAAACAAAATAATTTTTATATTTAAAAAATATTTTTTTGCGATAATTCGGATTATTACATTTTTTAATAGAAATTCCAAGGGGAATCATTTACATACATTTATTTATTATGTTTTCATCTTCTATTTCACCTTCATGTTTTCTGCTTATAAGCATCTATTCAAGCGGCAGGTAAACTAATTTTCATTTAACATATAATCCCAAAAATATTAATAAATATATCAAAAACAAATTCCTAAAAATCTTCCTAGGAAGGCCTCTTTCAGAATAAAAAACCGTCAAAACAACAATATACATCTTAAAAACCTAGATTTTTTGCCGACCAAACTATCCTTTAAAAAATAATTTTAAAATAATTTAATTATATTTAAATATATAATATTTTATTTCGATATATTTTAAGAAAAATAATATTTCGATAAACATCATATATATTTCGGATTCCTTCCTCGTCCCAAAAAAAATCAAAATTCTCGAGATATTTTATTAATAAAACCACAAATTTATTTTCCTGAATTAACTAATATCAACTATATAATGCTATATATGCGTTATGTGTACTTATCATCATGGATAAATATATATATACATATGTCAATGCATATACGATCATATATATATATTATATTGTATTATATATTACCAAATAAAATAATATTTTGATAGAATATATTTAGGAACATTTCCTTTTTTAGCGTTTGAATCAATTATCGTGGTTTCTGCCAAAGGTCTGGATTGGGAGGAGTTTATCCCTTCCAATTCTTCAGCGTTTGCCTTTCTGCCTTTTCAGCTCTGCAAGAGCCTGGCGTCATCCCATCATGACATAGATGGTGTTTCCCAATCAATAAAATTGCATCAAAATTGCAGCATGTGCTGATCACGTGCTGCCCTGACCCTTCTTAAATTACTTAGACATCCGCAGACGGAAGGGTCCACACTATATTGCAGTGAAAACACGTTTTAAAGATATTTAAAGACTAGAGATCCAATGGCATCATATGGGTTTGTCTGAAAATAGGTTCCCCCAAATCCATTGGTTAATCAATGTCATATAATCTTCCTTTCCCCACTCAATATATGCAATGATGCTCATTTCGGGGGTACATCGCCCATTTCAGACTAACGCTAAAAATGCATGTCTGCACCTGGTCCGCATCAAAGCTTGGTGCTCGCTTCGACGTGGATGAGCTCTCCCTGGCACCAGCTGTGCCAGAGGTAGACCTCAGTATCAGCTGCCCGATGCCAAGGATTGACGGTGGAAAGAAAGCAACATTTACAGTACAAGGTTGGTCAGCGTTGAAGGCCCATTGCGTGTGAACCACCTATGACCTGTAGACTTACCTGCAAATATCTGCAACTGTTTTTTGACACCATGCATCTCCCAATCTCTTTCGCCCCAAATGAGCTTTCCAGCAGTGAACTGCTGCCATGGATCCCAGTTGTAGCAGTTTTGGCAGCTTGCTTTCGTTGAAATTCGAAGAGCACCTTCTCCAAATATTCGATCCTGGCAGGTGGCCGCGGCCCAGTCCAAAGAAGGTAAAACTCCTGGAATTTACTCATCGATACAGAGGGGGCAAGAACAAGAAATTCAAGAAAAGATAGAAAAGTAATAAATCACTTTGTAATCTTCGTCCCCTCAATCCAGAAGCCAGGCTTCCGCTCTTGAATGCTGAGCAGTCTTCGTCGGATGGTCTTCCGGCGCTCTCTGGTGTCAAAGAGCCCTTGGTGGTAACATGTGGTAACTGAGTCACTCGATGTCGGATTTTGACTTCAAATGCTTGGCAACCGGTGTTGAGAGCTATGCACCCAAGCCACTCAGCTAATACTCAGCTATTTGCATCTATTTGCATGCCGTGTCAAGGAGTCTCACCAAGAAAATCAAGAAACAGACACTGAAAAGAACGAGAACTGCAAGCAAAACACGGGGGAAAGAATGGGACAAACCACTCAGCCTTTTAAAAAAATTGCTTGAGATCGCCAAGTTTCGTTGCATGGCATCCAACTCTCCAGTCTTGTCACCACTGTCGCGACAAAGGTCACTCTTCCGCTCCCAAGCATTGGCTTCAGCAGCAAGGACCTATCAGCACAGCTGAGGATCACCAAGACTTGTGGCTTGTGGGGATATCACAACAAATTGTGGGGATATACTGTCAGCAGCATGATTTGCCTATTTGATGCTTGGCAGGGCAAGTCTCTAGAATCCAAAACAATGCTCCACAAATAACATGAATAATTATATGGGTAATTATGGGGCTGGCGCAACCTCCCAATTCTTGTGGCTTGATTGAAGGTCAATTATTGGTACTTATACTTGAACCAGCCTCATCACGACTTTGCATGGTCTTGAACTCCAACTTGGCTTCTTCAAGCTCCCCCGCGGGGTTGCTGCCAGCGAACGGACTTGAGCCTTGATGAAAGCAGCAATGAAGAACATCAAAAATCAGTCGTTGATGGTAGATCCGAGAAACTTTACACGCATCCCAACTGGACATCACATGAGAGAAAAACAACTAAATAGGGCTTATGGCGAGGTTCTCAAATCTAACATCCTTGCACGAAGCTTGCTAGAGATTGGTTTATTGCGTCGGGTTCTATTCCTTCTGGGGTGTGAACCGATTCCTTCAGTAACGCACATATCTCTTACACATTGGATAGCAATATCGTGTTGCATCTGCAAATCCATGGAACATTTTTAACAAACCAAAGGATACATGTAGAGGATGTATAATATGCATACGTACTATATATATATATTATATAATATATATATATATACATACATAATTTTAACCTTCTATAAAATCATTGACAGTAAAGCGTGCTGATTCACCAGCTTCCAGCAGCTTTGTCAAGCTTGCGCCCAGGAGCGGGAGCCACGGCTTCGGCCGGTGGCATCTTCGCCCAGGCCCCTCTCCAGAAATTCCAGCAGATCCTCCAAGAGCATACCTGCTGAGCCAAGTGCAGATTTCTCAAAAACACATGGCAAAAACAAAATCAACTAAAGATAACTAAAGTGGAACTGGCACAAAATGTCAACCTGTTATCAAACATATTCTCGTTCATCTTGATTCATTCCTCTGTGTTTAATCTTTGTGTCTTTTTCCTGTGTGCAAGGACAGCATGCATTGGCACGTCGACTTTCACAACCACACCACCTCCGGCACGAGTAGCACGTCGTACGCGAGATTCCGAGCCATCGGCCTGTTGCCGGTGATGAAGTCTTCCACGACTTCCCATCATCGATAATTTCAGGATATGTTTCAAATTATTTGATATTGAATTGTATTAAATGAATACACTATTATGGATCAATATCAATTGATAATTGTTGATAATTTCTGTTGAAACATACACAGCAATGAGGCTACGCCAAGGCACTGTTTCAGCCAAGCTGTCGAAGAAGTCACTGAAGATAGCACCAAAGCTATCCCCGCCAGCGTCGTACCTGAGGTGGAAAGCTGAATGTTGCCTGATATGTTATGGCATGTACCCTCTGGTAAACTAACATAACTATGGAAAATCACCATTTTTAATGGGAAAATCAACTATAAATGGCCATTTTCAATAGCTATGTTAGTTTACCAGAGGGTAATGTATGTAATGTAATGTAAGTTGCCTTGAACTCGAAGTATAGAGACAAAAATAGTGACATTTCTAGCCCAGCTTTGGGAGAAATCAGCTCAGAGATGTCTAGTAAAATAAAGAAACATCAAAAAGATTCAAAAAGAACGTTGAACCAACTGACGACTCACCCTTCACCAACAAAAAAAGAAAGATAAAGAAAGCACCCCTTCCCAGGAAAAACAATACCTTCATGTGCCTAAACAGGCTTTAATTAGCCATCTTGAGCACCCCATTCATAAATGGAATGCCCACTTATACGACTTAACTACTAAGCAGGATTATGGATTATTAAACACATTGAAACACCATCAGGATTATCATGGATTATTAAACCCCTTACTGGAGATTTATAAATGGGATAACCCTCCTGTCCAGCGTCTGCTCTTCCAGCTCCTGCGTTCTTCTCCAGCGTCCGTCGTAGTTCCTTGAGGCACCTGCGTTTCGGGCCATCGAAAAAGGGGTTCGTCAAAGCTTTAACCGGATGCGAGGTCTCAAGATGCTGGTCCTGGTCAAGATCAAAACTTATATCAACTTATTATATATATATAATATAATTACATATAATATATAAATATAATATATATATAATATATATATATTATACACAATTACATCATGCATCATCATGCAATAGTCCTAAAACCATGGCAAGGCACTTCTCGTCCTTCGTGCTCCAGAGCTGGAGCTGCGGGCTCCTCGCTGGGCGCGCTCCCAACCTTTCAGTTTCTCCTGAGCCGAGCCGAGCCACCCGTTACTGAGGATTTTTCAGCATCAAAACGAGGGATTGTTCAGGTGATTTAACCATGAAAAAATGATGGGAATGTATAGTACTATAACATACTATAACCATCAAACATGCGGATTTAACCAACTGATAGTGGGCCAATTCTTTGGAATACGATGGGAACAGTAGTTTGCTGATTCAAATCTTCCGAATCTTCATCGATGGTGAAGGAACGGCAAGATCATCCCAGACGTGTGCTGAACTCCAGTGATTTTGAGCCAAAACCGACCAGGGCCGCCCGGCTTTTCGGGATAAGTTTCATGGCAGCTGGGGTCTGATCTTAACACATTTCCAGGCACATTCCAAGCCCATCTGCAGACTACCTAGTGCTTAGTGCATGAGTCACTAAGCATGGAATGGGTAGGTGATCTCTCTCCTCTTATGGCACCAACAAAACCTAAGAGCACCGGGAACCACAAATTCTAGCCAAGGAGAACCGCAAATTAAATCAAATTCAGACTGGTTGGTGGTTTCTATACCCCTCTGAAAAATATGAAACTCAGTTGGGGTTACTGTTCCCAATATACGGAAACATAAAATTCATGTTCCAAACCACCAACCAGAAGATTAGTGACCACCATGGTAGGATCAGCACAGCACATGACCTGCCACAAACATTTGTAAAGACCTGCATGTTTTGTTGGCTCCTACCTCCATTCGACCTTACTTGATATATCGGTACTGTAACATGGCACATCCATTCTTCATCGTTTATAATTTAGCTTACATCCTCAGTCCATGATGATTCAATTGGAATTGTGCTTTGGTTAGTTTCTGTTTAGCCGGTTGGGATGATTATTCCATATTATTCCCAACATATGGAAAGTCATAAAATTCCATGGTTCCAAACCAACTGACCAACCAGTTTTGCTTCAACCCTCCATCCTGGTGGCTATCCCAAAACTCCAAAAAAAAACCGCTCAAAACTGCGAGCTGCCGGATCGTTCAGCACATCGTAGGCGGCCGATAACTCCTGCCATCGCTGCTTGGCATCCGGCAGCTGGCTGACGTCAGGGTGCTCCTTCCTCGGAGATGGACCGGGGACATGGATGAGGACCTTATCTGCCGCTGAGAAGTACCGGAAATTGAATGAAATACATTTATAGATACCAGAGTTCTAGTCTTCAACAAGAATATATATAATTGGGATTACTGCAATAGCTCGAAACTTCATTGAAGCCAAATTGCGACGCTCCCAATTCTTTGTGATTCTGCGAGCACTCAAACAAATCTCGAAAAGCAGCACCGCTAATGTCCCAGTCAACATCAACAAAACACAACCAAACAGGTTTCTGTTTTGGCCTTTTTTTCAACAGATTTCCAGGCTACAAGAACCATCAACAACCTACCCATCCCCAAGTCTCAGCCCATCTCCAACAACCAGGCGGCAAGGCCTTTCTGCGATAGGCTTTCTTAATCTCTGCAGGACTCGCTCCCGGAGCCACACCCAAGATCTCCCAGGGAGTGTTCCCCAAGGCCCTGGAGCCATGGCCCCAGTCGGCGGATTCTTGAGCTAGGCAACAAACTTTGGACCATCCCATTATCCTACGCAACAAATTTCTTGGAAACCATGGCTATCATCAGAATTAACAAACTTACAAATGGAACAGCCCCCAGTTGGGAGAGTTTCCATCGCCAGGGGTACCCAATGTTACTAACCAGCTATACAACAGCTATGAAGCCAAATGATTAATTATCCAAGTACCCTCCCAAACCAATATGATCATGCAAAAGGGGGAGTTCTTTTTCTTAAACTATGGGCACTTCACAATTTCTTGATAATTGTTTTTCTATGCTTTTCTGTATTTGTGGTTTCATTCAAACATTCCAATGGAAAACTTGGCCAACTGGGCCAACTGGGATTGAACATTGGGCCCCCAATGAACCAAACAAGCCAAACAGTTCCAAACTTTCCCACCTCCTCAGCAGCCTTTGGCCCCTAACTGCAGCACTGACAACCAGTGCTGTGCAGCAACGCCAGGTCCAAGTTGCGGCGTTTGCACCGTGTGTCAGAGGAACAGTCCGCCGGTGACCTGGAAAACGCGCTTAGCTTTTGTTTGTTTGCCAAAAGAATATGGCAATTTTGACAGTCCATATTCTTGTGGTTTAAAATATGGCAAAATATGTCAACAGTTGTGACTGGAAAGTATTTTGACAATTTTGACAAAAACTGGGATTTGATGTGACTGCATGTGACTGCAACTTATCTATCAGATTGAAAACTTGCAGTACGCATCCTCGCAATGTGTTGTCAACGCCCTCTCCACGTGTGCAGAATACATCATTCTCAACAGTCAACCAGTGCAAGGCTCAAGTCATTGCTTGACTAAGGCCTGTTTTGGCACGGCATTTCTCATGGCCAAGTAGCCGATTCTTCGAAGAACCAGGGGCAACTTGCTCGGGGCACATGGAAGAACCACAGAAGATAGGCTTGACATGGCGATCCTAGGCTGGTTCAGCCCTCAGCAAGTCCTGGAGAGGTCGCTTATGTGCATTCGTTACGAACAGTGGAACAAAAGGGTTTGGATTTGATCATTTTAAATCTGCACCCAAGACTGAAAGCATCTCCCCACTATACATGCTGGAAGAAGTTGCAGAAAATGTCACGCAACTCAGCAGCTAAACACACATGAACGCACATTGTCAATTTGTACAAGTATGATCAAGTATGTACTCTCAGCAGGAGGTATTTGGAGAAGCTTAAACAAACATACATACCCCAATAATCCCCAAAATATACGTCACATGTCTTGATGGGCATTTCCTACACATAGCAGCAGCTCTGTCTGACTCTGCTCTGGCACTGAAATTGTATGTCTTACTGAAATTGTATGTCTTCTGCTGGCACGAAGCAATGATGATAATGTTCGCGATTGGCGCGATCGGTAGAAAACACATGGAAAATCACAAAGTCTTTCAACATTTCTGGCTGTCTTATGTTCTTCTCACTGGTCCATTGAAGCTGCAGATGCGGTCTTTTGCTTCGCCAGAGTATTCGCGCTCTTAGCTCAAAGGGCCGTCTTGAGCAAAACTGCAACCTTCACGAACCGAGAAGTACAAAGGGTTGATCATGCCGCACGATTTCAGATTCCGGAATCAATGCTTGAAACCAGCTCTAACCAGCTGAACACAATTTTGCACCTTACACTACTTTACCACAAGTAAACCAACCTGATCAAGGGCGCAACAGTTTTTTTGCCGAGAAAAGCGACCGTCGGTACATTTCTGCTAGGGGCCAAATGCGCTCAACAGTTGGACTACAATTGCATATCGTCAATGGATGAACCAATGTGGCAAACATCTTTTGGAGCCAACACGTCACATTTTTCACTCGTAGGCATCCGCGAGGCACAAGGGTTTGCTCATGTCCCATGATTTTTTGATTTCTGAAAACAACGTCCGAAATCTCCTTGGGCTGTTGAGAGAAGCCGTGCTTCTAACTTCATTCTATGCTCTGATCAGCTCTTACTAGCTGAACAAAATTATGCACCTCACCGAAACCATGGGTAACCTGACCCAAAGGGCACAGCTGCTGACTTTTGCCGAGAAAAGCGACCAATCCGTTGCTTCTTTGGGTTGCCTCTCTCACTGCTCTGGGATGGATGTGGGCTCCAAACTGCAAGCAGCGCAGTGCAGTGCGATTTCCAGGGGATTTGGTGAAGCTTCAGGGAACCTGAAACCTTAGATCATGCTAATAATATCTAATAATCATCCGAAATGCAGGTTCAATCACTTCAACCATGAGGTAGCTATATAGTTTCAGACATCTGAATTATGTGCATTGGCCCCTTGGCCCCAGCATTGCACCTTTTCTCTGACCACAAAATGTGGATGGTGGTTCTAAGCTGTTCCAACCCCTTAAAGTAACAATATCAGGGAATTGGAGATTATCATCCCTGGACATGGACATACAAAATCTATTAACAATTCTGCCACCCAGTGATGTTAAAAAATCTCTATCCCGCCTGTTCTCCACTCCCGGTTTCAAAGGATCTCTGGCCGATTTGGTATCGGGAGATCGGGACAATCTCCGCCTCCTAGGAAGATCTGGGAAGAGGACTCACAATGCCATTGGGTGGACCTAGTGGTTTCAGCCCCACCCAGAAAATGCTTGCCATTTTGGCAACAGCATGTGAAACCACCAAGCAGCTGTTCTGGATGCATTCACAGCATTGAAAGATTGCATCACGTAATTATCTGACATCACCACCAGCCAAATATATATATATATACGTATATTGATTCATATTGATTCATATTGATTCATATTGATTCATATGGATTCATATGGATTCATATTGATTCATATTGATTCATATTGATTCATATTGATTCATATGGATTCATATTGATTCATATTGATTCATATTGATTCATATTGATTCATATTGATTCATATTGATTCATATGGATTCATATTGATTCATATTGATTCATATTGATTCATATTGATTCATATGGATTCATATTGATTCACATGGATTCATATTGATTCATATGGATTCATATTGATTCATATTGATTCATATTGATTCATATGGATTCATATGGATTCATATTGATTCATATTGATTCATATTGATTCATATTGATTCATATTGATTCATATTGATTCATATGGATTCATATGGATTCATATTGATTCATATTGATTCATATTGATTCATATTGATTCATATGGATTCATATGGAT
>Ga0126342_10020565_pt1 | contig 11092 bp, 12 predicted proteins | sample Cyp1metagenome_FD_92528 | JGI IMG/M metagenome (GOLD analysis project Ga0126342, IMG submission 92528) | Coral microbial communities from Lord Howe Island, Old Settlement Bay, Australia - Cyphastrea 1 metagenome | ecosystem: Host-associated > Invertebrates > Cnidaria > Coral ...
GGCAAGAAAATGTGCCGACCGTGGAGCCAACTTGCAGGGAATATGATTGGTCATCTAGCCTTAATAAGGGGAAATGAAAGTCATATTGGGGACTACAACCTGATTTTTCTTGTGCTTTTTTTTGTGGTATGAATTGTGGTCACAGGTAGTGTCACGAGGCAGACCCAAAAAAATATGTATATATATATCCCATTATATTCCTATTGTAACCTCATCATTATTGTAACCCTATCCTTATATATATATATAGAGCTATGTTATCTCCCTTTAGAGTTTCATTTCCTTTTTGTTGTAGCGTTGTTCTACTAGCCCCATGTTGTCTCAAGAAATTCAACCCACAAACATCCACGATGCCCAGTCAACTCCAACGATGCCCAGCATCAGCTCCGCCCGCGTCGTACCACTTGTAGCTCCAGCCATCCATTCCCAGGACCCGCCCACGGCTCTCATGGTTGGACAAGTAGAAGTTGTGTCCCTGCGCCGCGCAGTAACAAAGCAGCGCCGCCAAGCGGCGCTGCGGCTTGAAACAGAGATGTGTGGAGATGTGGCATATTTTTTTGAACCACAGGTCACGGGTTTAAACGACAACTACCATGAAATTTGGATGAATTTAGGATTGAAATGAAATTGAAGGAAGCAATCATGAAGAGTCGATCAACGATGATTTAATTAACCCAACACATTGGTGTTTGATCAACAACATGGGCTGGGGTGGGCAATAGGGGCCATAGTTCCATTGGCGGATGGCCACCAAACATGAGACTCTCGATCTTTGCATGGCGAAACAGAAATCGTATTCACACTTTTTGACAGATAGCCCTACGAACTACAAGTTACATCCCCCACAGAAACCATCAGTAAGCACTTGGACATTCCATGACGTTCCCATTTTTCTTGGCAAACACCCCCGTTATTCCCGGTTCATGCCCCCATTCAAGATAGACGTGTTTCCTTTAAATCGTGCCCCGTGTGCGAACAAACCACCGCACATGAAGGCAAACATCATCAAAGGCTGTGTCTGAAAATGGGGTATACCATAGTATACCACCAGTGGATAAAAACGAGGTATATCCCAATAACCCCTGTATACCCATAGTATACCATATATACCATATATACACCATAGTATATCATATATACTTTACACCACTGGTATACCATAACCCCCCTGGCCCTACCCAATTTCCCCAACATGGAAAACCGAGATTTGCAGAGATATCAACTTGGCTACGACTGGCTCCGATCAGCAACGGCCAAGCGACGAACTCGATCCCCATGGCAGAAGTGTCCTGTAGACGAACGAATGACATCTCTATCTGGGCGTGCCTGAAAATGGGACATATGGGTCAAAATTAGGTATCCCAATAATTGGATGGTTAATACACATTAAATCATGTGAATACTCAACTAGACATTCACATCTGTGGTCCCACATCGGTCTTCCATCTTGACCATCCATATGGCCCAACAGAAACATCGCAAGTTAAAAATGGGAAGATGATTCGATCAACTCATGGGGACATAGAGAGATGGGCAACCAACTTTTGAAATATCGATGGATCAGGAACCAAAAGAACAAAAAAAATGGTTGATGGCTTTCCCTGGTTTCCATCATTTCTGGCTATGTCTAATGGCTCATTTGTAGAAAAAGATCCTCTCAAAGTGGATCTGCCGGCTATCTGACCATGGGCCAAACTCCAGTTTGGAGATACATCTATTGTGGCTTTGTCATGGTATTGTTGCAATTTTCACATGGAAAATGCACGTTTTTTTCACATGGTTAACCAGAGGATAGAGTGGGATAGCCTATGTTTAAAGACACACATATATTTATGTATACATATATATATATATTGTTTGCATTGTTTTCCATGATTTTCTGGGGATATCTCAGCCACAGGATGCTTGCACTTGTTGTTTCGGAAGTTTGTTCTTTAATGAATCTGATGCTGACCTTGGATACCCTGAGAAAAACAGCGGAGCTGCATCCATCTCCAGATTGGCTCAGCGGCTTAAGATTGTGGAGATGAAGATGGAGTACCATCATTGACATGTTAGACTTACCATCCCCAGGCCACCAAACATAAGAAAACATGGCCGGATTAGGGACCATTCTGACTCATTCCAAGTAAAGGTAAAAACACATGTACAAACCCAATTCCATAAACACCTACTACCATCTGTCAATGTGTTACATTTCACTATGGAACATCACCACTCTCACGTAAAACAATCACATTTTATGGGCCATCCATACTATAGCAATGACAAACTGTCATAAATTCTCCATGAAATGTAGTTATAGTTGCCATAAACCCTACATTTCTTGGAGTGATTTTCACCCAGCCATCAAAAAAATAGCCTGAACAGGCCCCACAACGGCAATCGAGTCTCATCGTAGACCAATAAACCGCCCAACTCCATGGACACCTGCAGCTGACCAAGGGGAAGAAACACCCACATAGGAGTTTCCTAAGTCATGGGGGTACCCCCAAATCATCAATTTTGGTTTGGGATTTTTCATTATGAACCATCAATTTTTGGGCAGCACCATTTTAGGAAACCACCACATGTTTATATAACATGCGGTATCAGATGGGAGAACCCCCATAGTTGTATAAGGGAAAAAAACTCCCAGCACAAACAAATAACTGGGAGATGACCATAGTCGGAAGGACTCCCATTGTTTGCTTAGCCAACAGGGGAAGGATGATTAATGTCATACCAAGCTTTGCTTATTTCAATGACGAATCTGAAAAACTAATCAATTAAGCATGGTGCTAGCAACTGAACATGGGATTGGTTTATAAATTGGGACACAGAACAGCGAAAAAATGGGGGAGTCTTCAGATAGTCTTCAGCTCAAACACCATAGAGAAAAAACAATATATACATTACAACCAACAAATATTGGAAAACGAAGTGACAGCGCTAGGGTGATGTTTCCTGTAGACAAAACCAAATCATTCTAGCATTGTGGACTATATCACTATAATACCATGAGATTCCATAAGATTATCCCACAGTACATCCGATAATATATGGAGCTTTCCGTTTTGTCATGGGGTACCCGCACATCATCCACTCATCATGGATACCCTCTGGTAATTTAACAGTTAGCTATTGAACATGGCCATAGAAATAGTGAATTTTCCCATAAAACAATGTGATTTTCTATAGCTATGTAAACGTTTGCCAGAGGGTAACCAAGACTTAGTAACAACCAACGTGATCAGCAGATCACTGCGCCTTTGGGAAGGGCCAAAAGATCTGTTTTCCGCTGCAATAGGCTTCCAACTTCACGATATCTCCCGCCCCGGCACGGCCGGTCCTGGGTGAATGCACACAACCATGAGGATGGGCTCGCTTCAGTTGATTGGGGGATGACTAACCGCATTGAACTGATGTATATCATGCTATATACAAATGGTATTAAATGGCTATATATATACATATATATATGGTCTGTCTATGATAGTGACAATGCATCACAACATCCAAAACTGGTTTTCACAATTCAAGCAGGAACTTCCTTTCGACCTGCGAGTCCGGTCTGACCACCTTCTCCCACATCAGTAGGATGTGATTTCTGCGTCGATTGAAAGATTGTCATAGTTCGGTATTGGGATGATTGAAAGTTATCTATGATTAAGACTTTTAGGTATTGGGATGATTGAAAGTATTGAAATATATTGAAATATCAAGTTCCAATCCTGAAAATGATGGTATTATGGTGTCATTGAAATCATTGAAAGGATGGTATCATCATGTAAGATATTGAAACCATATAAACCATCCTTTGAAATCGCCAGTTTTGGGTGCTGATGACCAAACATTGTCGTCCCCTGGGCCATTCACCATGTATTCACGGGTACACGGTGACAAGCTTTGTGTTGGCCAAAGAGTGGGTCAGTTTTCTGGGAAAACATCATAGAATATACCTGGTTGGTGGTTTCAATCCCTCTGAAACCATTAGTCAGTTGGGGTTACTATTCCCAATATATGGAAAAATAACAAGTGTTCCAAACCACCAACCAGTCATACAATACGCGCAAGAACTACAGTAACTATCGTGTCAAGCTTTGTAGTGTGACACTTGTCAGCCGTAAGGTTGACCCTCATCAAATGTGGCAGTGGAAAAATCACCCGTTTCACCATCCTTCCACAACCATCTTCAACCTGCAAATGATGTTTTTTTCTGCTTGCGGGCACTAATGATCTCTTTGAAAGCCGGCATCACAAAGCGGGCGATGTCTTTCGGTTCAGAACCGTGGGCGTAGAAATCCACACCTGAGTCGGCCCGAGATTGGCGAATCTCTCGCATGGCAGCGCCGACGCACAAAACAGTGCCCGGAAGGGCAGCTTCGTTGGGCTGACGCGTCAAGCCGACATGCCGCTCATGGACGCGCCCAACTATTCCAGGTGGCCGGCCGCGACACAATATGTACCTCCGTTCGGACTCAAGACTCAGCTGATGGCTTGAGTCCAACCTGCAAATGCAACTGGAACAAATGTATCGAATTATAAGGATTTGTGATTTGAAAACTGAGCACCTCGGGTACCTCCAAAATCTATGGGCATCATGCCGCCCATTTTCGTATGCCATAGCCATAGCCATGGGATATATATATATATATATATATATATTATCTGTTTTGGAGACATGTTCCCATATCAATAAGCTACCGGCTATCCTTCGGGAACAGCCGCTAAAGATCCCATTTTAAGGTTTGAAAAAGGAAAGTCTTGAGACAATCTCATCATGACATATTGACACATGACCTTTTGGAGGGCAACAATCATTCATTCACCACCGTTTCAGCCACGTCTGTGTAATCGCTAATTGCCAAAAATGACGACATCACAAGCCGAAAGAAGCCGGGTGCTCAAGACTTGGTTGCTGGGTCCCGTCCCATGCTAAAAGTTTATATATGTCAATATATGTTCTAGTTGTTCTTCTCTGCATGGAATATATTGGTAAACCAACTCAGCTAGAGATCAAACAGTATGCTTGCGATCAATCACTAAAAAAATGTTCCATATGACAAGATTGTCCGAAACGCACATGTTGGACTGTTGCAAAGCTTCCTCCCGCATGTCTCTCACTAAACATATCCACCAGACCCATGGTTTGCTTGATGAGAGGCAGACAGGCGCCCCAGTTGGTGGCAGTGGGATTCCAGATGTTGCAGTACTGAACCTGGGTGCCGTGGTAAATCCTGGTAATGGCCCCGAAAGGCCATAAGTCAGTGAACAAAACCCATGGAATATCATGGAATGATACTCCCCATTTATAACCATTTAGAACTGCTTATTGGGGCTTCAACTGCTGGTTCTAGGTTCATGATTTTGGGAGCTTTTTTTCAATCCTTTCGACTCTTCAACCATCTGGATCTACCCGTTTTTCATATGTCAACACATTTTTTCCCCAACGTCTGACTGTGGAAAAATACAGTCCTGCAATCTGCATGAAATGCTGCTAGCACTCGGTTCTGTAAAAAGTCCACCAAATCTATGACGCTCCATTTTTTTTGGGAGGATTTACGAATGCTCCAAACAAAAAATGCAAAAACAAATGCATGGTTTAAAATGTGGTTTACTATGACTATTACCATTACTATTTACTTACTATAGTTTCATATTATTACTATTACTATTTCATACGGTTTTTATGATATCGCTCATGAGTGATCCAAACACACCAATGTCCGCCTTTTTTGGATCCCCCTTTTTCGCTTGGCGTCAGATCCCATGAGTCCAGTAGATTCCCCAGTCTCAGTCAGTCTTGGTGGGTACTTCCTTGGAAAAGTGAACATCACCGAATCAGGAAATGTACCCTCTGGTAATTTAACGTAGCTATTGAAAATTGCCATTTAAAGTGGATTTTCCCATTAAACATGGTGATTTTCCATAGTTATGTTAGTTTACCAGAGGGTATGACAATCATTTCATCTGTTTGACACATGATAGTTTTGTTCGTCTATTTTCACGTGCTTGATGCTGCATTTGCAGAGCTCAACACAATTTGTGCTGGTTCAGTGGCGTCCCCTTCCCGCTAACAACACCATTTTCTTTTAAACTGGTTGGTGGTTTCAAACCCGTGCCAACTATGCGAAAGTCATTGGGGAATTGTCATCTTGCTTCTATGGAAAAACATCAATGAAAACACCGAACAGTAACTATGCCATTATCCATCCCATGAACAATTCCTATCTATATATTGGAAAACACATGATAAAACTTATCCCACGTATATCTGATATCTTGTCTTTTGGACATCTATCCCATGACAGTGTATCTATCCCATGAAAAAACATCAGGATTAAATGTCTCATTGGATGGGATATCCCCACTCTTTTTCTTTCCATTATTCCTCATTTGATTATATACTTTAATGTATCAGCATGGTTGGTTTTATCCCCAGTATTTCCCGTCTTGACGGGTACTACAGCTACAGCTACAGCCAGTTAAGGATCGTCTATATCAACTATTTATCAACTATTTATATATTATATATATATATACATATATATATAGCAGTTATAAGTCGCTTTATAAAGCCATGAACTAGTTCGCTACTGTATATTTCCCCCTAATAAACTCTAACATTCACCAAGTGATGTAAGTAAACTTAGCTCTCAGCCAAATCAGCTATAAATCCGTATAAATCCCTTTCGATCATATTACATCAGTTGTAAGTCAATTTAGCTATTATCAATCCGCTAAAAATCCCATTCCATCCCCATTTTTCTGGGTTAACTCACCATTAAAAAAGGGGGCCTCACCTTGTTGGTTCAAAACCCGCCAACCGTCACACGCAAAAAGCCATGCCACCAAGAAGGTCAGGGTGGCCTTGCCGATTTCGGCTTCGATCTCCTCAGGCGTGCCGTGGGCGGCATTTCAATGTTACATTAAGTATTTAGATATGTATTATTGATGTAGATTAATACTATTAGATAATTAGATATACTATTTTAAATTAATACATATACTTTTGATACTAGTAGATATGTAGATTAATCTTTATCGATTGTATTTATAATATGATATAATATGTATTTATATGGAATAGGCCCCCTAAAGGAGACCGAAAAAAATCTGAGTATATATAGAAATATTTCTACATTGCATGTCTCTGACCTAACCTCAGCGTGGGCAATTTAGAGCAAGGAAAAACCTTCTTAGAAGGCGAACAGAAACCTTGCCCACATACATATATATATACACAGGGTATTTATAATAAGGAAGCCCCCTAAAAGATAGAAACTAGTAAAAAAAAACACGGAAATACTGATTCACATCACTTTTCTATTCTTTTTTGGGGCTACTATATACATATATAATATACATACAGCATATGTATATATATATATACATATTATATCTCTATAGTGGATATTCATGGAGATATAATAACCAACTTGATATGATATTGGGGCCTGTCCAAAATGGCGTAACTTACCAGCCACGTGAATTACTTACCGGGGACCAGCCACATGGAACATGATCATCCAAACCATTGGATTTGGGATGAATTTTGCTGTACTTTTGAGCCGTAGTTATTAGATTTTACATATGGCAGTGTGTCAAAACCTTGTACCCCTGGTGAACATCAAAATAGCTGGTAAATGGATGTTCATCCCACTAAAAATGGTATTAGTAGGTATTGATCCATAGCCATATTAGTGTACTTAAACACTACTTAAACCATCCAAATTTTGCTGGGGATGAATTCTATAAAAATTGACCCATGCACAACTCTTCCTGGAAGAGGCCCTGAGGCCCGGAACGATTGGATTTCAGTGAATCACATTTCAACATCCATCCCACAATGGGAATCCAAACACCTGGGTAAATTATAATATTTCACTAACCTGAATTAAGGCCATTTGGGGATGATTCCCCTTACTAACCATGATTCCCAGTGAGGTCGCGGTGAGGTCGTTATAATTTACCCAGAAACATCAGTACATAAATCCCTAAGGGATTGATGACCATCACCCATCCACTAATCCACTTTGATCATCCTTTGAATCAACTGACGCGGCAAAGTTCGATTATTGGGGGGTGAAATGTGGCGGCGCCCCAGATGATATGTATGAGAAACGTCACATGGAAGCCATGTTATCCATGTTTTTTTGTGGGCTTTGACATTTTGCAGAAGATTTTATTGGCTTGGTTGCAAGAGAAAATCATCCTGAACCATCCCGATAAATAAACCCATTCCTCCAGTGGCCCTGAAAGCCAAGGTATCCCATCCCTGGCCTAAGATGAACGACATCCGAAATGGGTCCCTGTGTAAATCACAGTACTAAGCCATGATTTCTGAGGGAGAAAGGAGTTTTTTTCTAATGATTGGCCAGTTCCAAACCATTGTATCACCATGATTGTTTTGAATGTATCACAATTACTGTAGTATCACCATTATTATCACCATTAATATCCCACATGTTTGATGGTTAAACCATGCCAAACCTCAGTCCACCATGTTTTCTTCATGGGATTCAGAAGCGCCACGGCCGTCTCCAGCATGAAGTGCAAGCCACCGACTGGTGCACTCTCGCTCATCTGTCTCCATCCGATTCCATAGCATCATTGCCATATCCAGCATCAATGAAAAAGAAGCTGAATTGACTTCCTGTCCCTTTGCTTATTGACCATTCGTTTTGAGGCCATCACGTTCAACGAAGACACCTGGCACACGACGGAGTGAAGTATTGTCTTTGCTTGACGTCCACCTTGTTCCAGAAGAAGCACAGCATCGGTAGCAGCAAAGTACCCGGTGACTTTGGAACCCCCCACACCTGGTCCTGAAAAAATGAAGCCTCAGTAGATTGGATCCATATTAAATGGATTTCAACGGGGAGAATTTGACCCTTTTGTTCACTAGCAGTCTTTGAAGATCTCGCCTAAAAGGTCACCATCGCTGCCAGGTGACAATTCGCTCAGGCGTGACCCAGGCTTTGTATTTCCATCCAGGTGAGTTGTCATCATCCAAGCGTCGGCCCTCAGCGCAGATTCTATCAGGAAGGGTCACTTATCATAGTGAATCTTAGATACCTGTCAAAAATCGAATTTTTAGCTGGTTAGTACATGTGACCATTGATATCAAAAGATTAAAGTACTAAAGTATCTAACCAAGGTTGACCCAGTTATGTGGATGTACCCTGATTGATCACATGTTGCTCTATGCCCATTGTCATTCCATCATTACATCATCCGACTAAAATTATTGTAGATGATATTGTTCCAGCATATAGGCACTGATCTAGTTGGCTTAATCATCATAAGTCACTAAGCTAAAAAAAACATGTTGGGCATGATTCCACAGCATCATGGATAGGGTTTGGTTGGCCAGCGAGAGCGTCATACGAACTTAGCTAACTATGGGGCATTGGTTCTTTGAGAAAGGTGCCATAGAAGTTTTGAACCGCAGCTTTCGCACAATCCACTTTGGCTCTTTAGGATCTTTTCTGTTCGCTAAACCTCCCACTTCAACCAAGTACCGAAAGACAGGGAGATGCCATGGCTGCTATTCAAGTACGAGTTGTTTTACCCGCAACAACCTTAATATACGGTATAGCTGGAACCTCAAGTTATCCTGAGTCACATGACCAGGTGAAGACTGGGTCGGTTCTTGTATCTGAAAACACAACCCTTCAAGTCGGCTTTGGGTGCATGTGTCACAGTTCTCCAAAGTTACCACAGTCATCTATGTAGATCAAATTATTACACAGTCACCCATATAGAATCATTACTGGTACATCCCGTCGTTTACCATCGTAATAATAATGTAATGCTAGTTGGTTGAGAGGTTTTCCTACTATGTGATAAAATATATCATGATATACTTCCCAATAAACCAGGTAGTATAGTGCCCTATGATGGCCCATGAACAAGGGTATTCTTAATGCCACATGTTTGACCTCTATCCCTCCAACAGAATGGAACCCAGCTACTGTTCCCATGAAATCCCCATGAAACCAGCATTTTTCTTGTGTAAATCCCATGCCCATCATCCATCAAAACCAGAAATTGAAACCATATGAAGGAACTGCCAGTCGAAATACTAGGCAGGGAAGGCCCCCTTCTTGGAAGGAGAAAAACAAATCGAAATCATAGACTTATGGATCATCAAAGACTTATGGGAACCATTCATGGTTTCAATATATGAAATCCAGATAGCTATTGACAATGGCCATAGAAATAGTTGATTTACCCATCAATAGCATGGTGATTTTCTATAGTCATGTAAACGTTTACCAGAGGGTAACCATCATATATCCCATTAAAATACCATTAAAATACCATAAAATCATATTAAATACCATTAAAATACCATAAAATCATATTAAATACCATTAAAATACCATAAAATCCCATTAAATCCCATTAAAATACCATAAAATCACATTAAAATACCATAAAATCACATTAAAATACCATTAAATCACAATTAAATCCCATTAAAATACCATTAAAATACCATAAAATCCAATTAAAATACCATTAAAATCCCATTAAAATCCCATTAAAATCCCAATTAAATCCCATTAAAATCCGATTAAAATCACATAAAATCCCAATAAAATACAATTAAATCCCATAAAATCCCATTAAAAAACCATTAAAATACCATAAAATCACATTAAATCCCATTAAAATACAATTAAATCACATTAAAATCCCATTAAAATACCATTAAAATACAATAAAATCCCATTAAAATATCATAAAATCCCATTAAAATCCCATTAAAATACCATAAAACACCATTAAAATCCCATTAAAAGACCATAAAATCCCATTAAAATCCCATTAAAATCACATTAACATACCATAAAATCCCATTAAATACCATTAAAATACCATAAAATCCCATTGAAAATACCATAAAATCCCATTAAAATCCCATTAAAATACCATAAAATCAAATGAAAATCCCATTAAAATCCCATTAAAATACCATAAAATCCCATTAAAATCCCATTAAATACCATAAAATCCCATTAAATCCCATTACAATACCATAAAATCTAATAAAATACCATTAAAAAACCATAAAATCCCATTAAAATCCCAATAAAATCCC
>Ga0126342_10020566_pt1 | contig 11092 bp, 9 predicted proteins | sample Cyp1metagenome_FD_92528 | JGI IMG/M metagenome (GOLD analysis project Ga0126342, IMG submission 92528) | Coral microbial communities from Lord Howe Island, Old Settlement Bay, Australia - Cyphastrea 1 metagenome | ecosystem: Host-associated > Invertebrates > Cnidaria > Coral ...
ATGCCAGAAGATATGCCAGATAGAATGCCAGAAGATTTGCCAGATAGAATGCCAGAACATATGCCAGAAGATATGCCAGATAGAATGCCAAATAGAATGTCAGAAGATATGTCAGATAGAATGCCAGAAGATTTGCCAGTAAGAAAATGTATAAATGTCATGGTGAGGATCACACGAAGTAAAGTATTTTGTTTTGTATAAGATCGATCATATCATATAAGTATAGAATAATTTTAATTGATTGCAAGTATATAGCAGGAGTCTCTTCCAAGAGTTTTTATTTCCCATCGGTAGTTACCAGGCTGTCCAAATTTGTGACCCAGGGGCCCAGGAAAAAGTGCGGATTTTGGGTACCACTTCTTCGGGTAAACACCATGGAAAAAACCCATTTCATGGTGAGCGCCATGATAGGAGTATCCCAAAATCATCATGTTTTACCTCCAGAAAAATCAGAAAATAGCAACTCGAATCTATTTTAGGAAATGGGTTTGTCTGAACATTGGGTACCCCAATCCATCCACTGGAGATTCTTACCAGATGTTCCACCCAAACATTAAATTGCTTGTTTGATATATGCCATTAATATCCCATGAACATGACATGTTCATTTTCACCACGCTTCTCCCATGCAAATCCCATACATTGGTTAGATACCCATTTGTGTTTGGTTCAACCACCATTCCTCACCATATAATCCCATCACCCTATATAATATTAAACACCCCATAAATGGTCCCAATTATGTGGAAATTCCCCACTAAACCATGGTTTCTAAGGGGGCGTTAATATTAGGGGGAAGGGATTATTCCTTTCATATCTGTAAATGTCCCATGGTTCTCCTGAGGAGCTTCTGGGCAAACCCTTGGGCGATGTTTTGGTGCTGGGCTCGAGAGGAGGAGCGACACGGCGCTGACGATGCGGAAGCGATGGGGGATGGAACTATGGGAATTATTTGGAGGTTTCCAACAAGTCATGGGGGTACCCCCAGTTATCATCCATTTATAGCTGGGATCTTCCATTGTAAACCATCCATTCGGGGGTACCCCCATTTATGGAATTGTTTAGGAACCTAAAACACCATTTATTGCAGGAGATCACCGAACTGGTTTAGGTTGTGGAATTGGGTGATTTGATGGGGGAATGGGAGTTTATGGGGATATTGGATGGCACATGGCGCAATCATCATTTATCATATTCGGCAGCAACTACAAGCGTAACACTGGGCTCTACTAAACCAGGGTTTGTGTCAGGGAAAAAATGATCATTGGTGGAAAGGATTACCCTCTGGTAAACTAACATAGCTATGGAAAACCACAATTTTTTTAATGGGTTAATCAACTATTTCTCTGGCCATGTTCAATAGCAAACTGTTAGTTTACCAGAGGGTACCGTACTGTATTACTTAAATGTGGCGTAGCTTCGCAGTTTCCGGAGTGGATCTTGTTTTGACGATGGCATACCTATAGAAAATAAGGTGATGACTGATGATGACTAAAGGATGGTGCGTATCTATGGCATTGGGAATTACCCACAAAAAGTATTGGACATTACAGCCACACATAACCATAATCATCTAATCATCCCTACAATCATTGATGTCCCCAATAACTCTCCCAATAATCATTAACCAGTTAACCACTGTTTTAACATCTTTTACCCTCTGGTAAATTTTAACATAACCAGTCAGAAAATCACCATTTTGAATAAGTAAATCAACTATTTTTGTAGGGTATTTTCAAGTTCGCAAACTGTTAGTTTTTACCAGAGGCTAACTATTAACCATGAACCATTAAGATTATCCATATATTAACATATATTAACCATATATTATCCATATATTAACCATATATTATCCATATATTAACCATAGATTAACCATAGATTAACCATAGATTAACCATAGATTAACCATAGATTAACCATTTATAGATGGTTTACCCAGTCATAAACTCTTAGTTTACCAGTGGTTGGTTACATCATCCCTGCAGGACAGGTGGTGCTGCCGCGTTTTTGGCGGACACTGGACCTTTGCAACACCATGAGCTCATGATGTATAGCATTCTATATATTATATTAAATTACTACATTATATTATATTAGATTACCATATATATATATATTATATTATATATATATTATATTATGTTATATTTTTATATTATGTATTATATATTGTGTATTATATATTATTTATTATATATACTATATGATATATGATATTATATATATGATATGATATATTAATATATTATATTATACAATGGATATTATATTTATAATATATTTTATAATATATATTATATTCTATATATATATTATATATATTATAATAGATTATACTATGTATATCATATCATATTAGAATCAATTGGCTAGATCTATATTGCATGTTCTTTCAATATTTCTTTGCAACATTCTACATTCCCGTGTTGATCATGTATCTATTTGCATATTTTGTTAAGCATATACTGGTTTGTCATAATACATACATACATACATACATACATACATCCATCCATACATCCATACATCCATACATCCATACATCCATACATACATACATCCATACATCCATACACCCATACACCCATACATCCATACATCCATACATCCATACATACATTCATCCATCCATCCATACATACATACACATATACACACATACACATATACACATATACATATACATATTTACATATACATACATATACATGTACATGTACATTTACATATACATATACTTATACATACATATACATATACATATACATATACATATACATATACATACATATACATATACATATACATACACATATACATACACATATACATATACATATACACATACATACACACACACATATACATACATACATACATACATACATACATACATACATACATACATACATACATACATACATACACATACAGATACATACACATACATACATACGTACGTACGTACATACATACGTACGTACATACATACATACATACGTACATACATACATATATACATACATACACTGTATATATATATAATCATAGATAAACACTGACTTTTCTACGTAATGGGGGATCCCCAGTAGCTGGACGGTTTCTCATGGAAATTCCCAGCCACAGAAATGGATGATGACTGGGGGTACCCCCATGACTTTGGAAACCACCGTCGGACCGTATTTGTTTATTTTTTAACCCCCATGATTAATCCATTATTAACCCACGAAATCCCATTATTAGCCCATTATGAACCCATGACTTAGGAAACCACAGACAAACCTATTAATCACTGTTAATCACTATCAACCACTATTTTCATCACTGTTAATCACCACTGCGTAACCATACGCCGTGGCGTCGAATCGCTATTAACCCATTACGTCATTACGGGTGGCAAACCATATCCTATTCTGGCTGGTGGTTTCAAACTGTTCCATTTCCATCATATATGGGATAATCTTTCTCATTGACTTTCATATTTTTCAAGATGGTTAAAACATGTTGTCCGCAACCTTAACGTTCGCCCAGACTCATGATTGTGACATAACAGAACAATATGTTGATTGGGGAAATAACATCAACTTTATCTTCATGAGGGATCAACATTCGCCACCCCTATGACCAATATGTTGAATGGGGAAATAACATCAACTTTATCTTCATGAGGGATCAACATTCGCCACCCCTATGACCAATATGTTGAATGGGCCGGGTAATAACATCAACTTTATCTTCATGAGGGATCAAAATTCGCCACCTCCTCAGAACAATATGTTGATTGGGGAAATAACATCAACTTTATCTTCATGAGGGATCAACATTCGCCAACCCTATGACCAATATGTTGATTGGGGAAATACAGTAACATCAACTTTATCTTCATGAGGGATCAAAATTCGCCACCTCCTCAGAACAATATTTTGATTGGGGAAAAACATCAACTTTATCTTCATGAGGGATCAAAATTTGCCACCCTTATGACCAATATGTTGAATGGGCCGGGTAGTAACATCAATTTTATCTTCATGAGGGATCGAAATCAGGAAGGCGGGACATCAACTCCGGGCAAACGTCCCACGGAAAGCAGCGAACATGTTAAAACCACCAACCACTATGGCCCTATGGATCATCCAAGGAAATTGGGCGATCAAGTCCCACCTGCGGTTGTGATCAACGGAGGCTGCCGAACTTCGGCGCGTTGGAGGGCCTTGGGCGGGGCCTTGGGCGGGGCTTAACGGTGATCATGGGGAGATCGTGGCAGAACAACGGGAATTTACATCATTGGATATAGAACATGTATTATTTATTGGACATATCCAAAATATTATTTATATTAATTTAACACTATACAATTGATTTTGTTAATTATCTTTTTCGAAATCATGGGGGTCAATAAGCATCACCATGCAGATTTTTTTGGGGATAATAGAAACTAGGATGTAACCATCACGTATGTAATGAGATGGTTTTGCGATATAATACCCACTTGCCACAAAAGTTGAAATTGGTTGACAGAATGATACTTTGTTTTGCAAATATCGTGTGATGATAAAAAAACATGTACATATATTTAAGATAGTTCTATCTGAAGTTCTATCTGAGTAAAGATTGATTGACATTGAAGATACCCTCTGGTAGTTTGTTACATAGCTATTGAACATGACCCATAGAAATAGTGGATTTACCCATTGATAGCATGGTGGATCTTTCCAGTTCGAAAAATCTGGGATCTCTGGCGAAAAACCCAACAGCTTCGCCATGCTTCGCCATGCGAAAAGGGCCCACGAGTTGTCATGTTCCGAATGTTCATGCAATTCGTGTGGTACACCCAATATAAGACACCCCCAATATTTAGCCATCAATGAGTAGACACACATTTAAAAAAATGGCCAAATGGTAGGTATATGGCATTGGTGGATCCCACACGAAGCTGCCAAAGCATCAAACACACCATGAAGAGCGTTTTCGGCACATATGTGAGTGTGATCTAGCCAGGTACAAGGAGATTAAAGCTTCCCTGTTGATTGGTTATTACAGGGGATTTTCTGCTACCTGCATGGTTTATATTTGTATATTGGGGATTATTGCAAGATGCTAGTATCTGTTTTATCCATTGACTGCATTCACAAAAAAACGGTATTTTATCCATTTTGCCGCAGGCTGCGCTATGAATTTGCCTGGCCCAAAGATTGCATGGCCACAGCAAGCGGTCACAATGATGCTGATGGGTGCCGAGGAGCAGACGTGAGGATCAAAGGTACTGTTGCCGTGACAACTACGGAAGTGGAGGTTTCCTAAAATAGGGGTACCCCTAAATCATCCTTTTTCATTGGATGTTCCAGCATAAACCCTCCATTTTGGGGTACCTCCATTTCAGGAAATCTCCAAGTAATGTCAACCCCGGATTAATAAACCCCTAGTCTGTTTCATTGGGGGCCATTCTAGCAGCAAATGCCGTCACCGTCAGTATTTGGGGATGAGGGTAACCCCCTTTTTTTTTATCGACCAGGGTTCATTACTCCGCAGTTGACAGTACTCACAGTACGGTTGCTTGAACACGCACGGGAACTCTATCTGGTTGGTGGTTTGGAACATTATTTATGATTTTCCATTCAGTTGGGAATGGAAAATCATCCCAACTGACGAACTCCATCATTTTTAAAGGGGGGTTGGTCAACCACCAACCAGCTATGCAATTCTGCAATACCTGAGGCACCAAGTGAGTTGATTTCACAAGATTCACTGGTATGGTGATGAAATATTGATGAAATAGCTATAATTAGGTCATATAGGTCTCTAAACCAACATGACTAGGTTAGCCCATGACGAAGTTAGCTTATGACTAGCTTAACCAGGGTTTATCGTGATTTTATGTGATTTTAGGTATAATTAGTCAGATGGGTTGTTAGAGCAAATGATAGGAGCCACCACCTGGTATTGACCTGATGCGTCACGGACAACGATCCAAAAGCTCCAGGACTTCTTTAAAGGTAAGAAATCCTCTGCGGAGTACCTCACAGCGTCCAAGAGTTATGTGCCTCCCAACAGCCGCACTGCCATTCTGTATGTTACTGGGCCGCTCTCTGGAGGTGAACCATGGTTCGAACCAGAGATGGTGATTTCCATAAATGGGGCTACCCCGAAATCATCCATTTTAATAGAAGGTTTTCCCTTATAAACCATCCATTTTGGGGGCACCCCCAATTTAGGAAACCCCTCAGAAGTTGGATTCCCGAAATGTCCAGAACGATCAATGCTCTCGGTGGCCCTGATGATTTGAATCGGAAGTTCATGTTGACAACGTACCACTCGTAGAGTCGCTGGGTTTGTTGAACACTGATTCGCGAAAGGCGTTCCAAACTGGGCCCACAGTTTGTTGGAACGATCCTCTCAAGGCTACTATAGTAATTAGATGTGATTAGTTATAGTTATAGATGCAAACAAATAGAAATGTAATGTTTAATCTCAGATAGGTGGCAAGAATCTGTGAAGTCACAGTCGCAGCAACGTCAATTATATATGGAACATGCATTGAGTATGATTCGGATTCCTTTAAGTTTTTTGCGAGATAAATCAACCAAGTGGGGAAAAACTGCAGCTTCCACCCCCCGGTATTTGCAGGTAAACAGCTTAAGATGTTCACCCTCAAAATCCCTTAAAGGTATTTATAAATCACCATTCTTAGTGCTTATAATTTCCCATGATTTTTCTCGTGAAAAATCACCATTTTTTGATGCCACTGATGCTGGATAAAATCCATGATTTTCCCAGAAATGTATTGATTCGACCTGAGATGTTCGACCCAGGTTCGACAGATGCAGCATATGCCTCAGAAGGCGTTGCTACAGCTAGCGCCGGGCTCAGCGTTGGGAGGTCAAATTGGGGTCAGAACATAGAACCATTAATTATGAATGGTGGTTCATGGTGATGATTATGGTGATTTAGCCAAGAAACATGGAGGTATCATGAAGATATGATTGAAATGGTCGGATATATCTGGATATATCACCAATATAGAGACGGTATTTGGGGGAAGAACATCCGTAACTACCAGCTACTTTGGGGTGAAAAGGGTACAAGGCTGAACTGACCCAACGCCAAATGATTCTTGTTCCCAAAAAATGTCCAAACAAGCAATGTAGGGACTGTAGGAAGTCTTACACTCTGGTAAACTAACATAACTATGGAAAATCACAATTTTTAATAGCTATGTAACAATTTACCGGGGAGTCTTCATTCTTGTGGTTCGAGCTGAGGTGCTAAGACCACTAGTGATGGCTGCTGCAAGGTGGAAATATTCCAAGACATGTCCTGAGGAGTTCGGGATTGGGAGCCTTTAGAATTGGTGGAATTCTGTGATATGGCAGTGTGTCAAAACCTTGTACCCCTGGTGAACATCAAAATAGCTGGTAAATGGATGTTCATCCCATTAAAAATGGTATTAATAGGTATTGATCCATACCCACATCTTATATGTTGACTATATTTTCTTTGGTGCGGGTAATCTTTATATAGTAGTGAGGCTGGAATCACCAAAAGACCTCCAGGTTGTAGCCTAGGTTGTACACTCAAGTGAAGCTCGGTGTGCCAATACCCCATGCCCATCAACCAAAATCCGCTTCTTGCAGACTCTTCTGGGGGTGCAGTTCCAGTTCTAGTTGGATATGTATGTATATATGGGTTTGTCTGAAAATAGGGTATATTCCCAATTATAGCCATTTAATAGGGATAATGATCATTAACCGTTGGGTTTAGGGGTACACTATTTTCAGACACACCCATATATGTATATATATATATAACCGATAGTTACGGGCGTCCGTTATATCCCGCAACTCTTGGGGGTGAATTTTTCCATCCGAAGCTCCAATTTTTGGGTAATTACAACCACGTTTGGGACACACCCATTCCTACCGGTAATGAAATCATCCAACAGTCTGTAACAGTAACAGAAAAGACTAACGGCATAGATGGCAGGCTCCTTGGAACCACAGAAAAGCCTCCAAGAAGCTCATATGAAGTGAAGATTTGCGGTAAAACCAGTAGACTGGTTGGTGGTTTGGAACATGACTTTTATGACTTTCCATTCAGTTGGGAATGTCATGTCATCCCAACTGACGATTCGTCCATCATTTTTCAGAGGGGTAGGGCTCAACCACCAACCAGTAGATGTTGGCCCTGGTGACCTGTTAACCCTTTCTGCAGGAGCAGTTGCACCAGTTGACTGTTCAGCTCGAGGTGTGTTGCTCAACGGCGGTCACCGCCCCGGTCACCTAAGCCTGGACATTTCAGATTGAACCATATTGAAACTGATACATCTCTTAGGCTGGTTTAAGATCTTTAAATATCTTTAACAGATTAGCCCCATAAACCACTGAATATTGAAGCTGATATAGTGAAGCTGGTGAAGCTGGTAGGATTCCTCGAATAGCTCTGCTCGGGAAAAATGCCAACGGTCACTGAAACGCTTCACTTCAGGCAGCCGAGATTTAGAAAGGCAGCCAATATTTTCTGCAGGGATCATGACATTTTAAGTGTCAATAAAACAGATGCATTTATATGCATTTATATGCATTCATATGCATTTATATGCATTTATTTGCATTTATATGCATTTATATGCATTTATATATAATAGAAAACAACAAAGAACAACCACAAAGGTAGACTTTTTTTTGGGGGTAGTATGTGTACATATATATATACATATTATATATATATATAACAAAATCCCTAATTGAGGTGTTTTCTGCGTGTGAATATAGTTGACAAACAGCTAGGTGGAGTATCGGGCTGGCATTGAGTTTTTCACTGGCAGTAAGATTCATCATGCTACCAGTACCGGCATGCGACTCATGCTGAAACTTGCGGAGATGTGATTCGTTTCTCATTGTTATCAAGTTGTAGGTTTATGATGTTTAATGTTATTTATGTGCACTTCTGAAATCTATGTATGTAGTGACATGTCGATATCATATGAATTTCCTGCAACCATTTCGATTCATATCTACATATGAAAGTACTACAAAGTATCACTTGTTCTACAAGTATATATAATATAGTATACTATATATATATACATCACCATGGATATGTATGACATGCCATTGATTTTTTCGCAGGATGAGAGTTGGAGCGGATCGCTCTTCATCCTCCAGGGCAGTGTTTGGAAGGAGTCCACCTTTGGACCCTTAGACGAATCACCCAAAAAGAAGAGCAAAACGGTAGGGTAACCCAGGACCATCCAGATCCAGGATGCACGGTGAGGTGAACATAGGTGAACTATTCCGAATGCGGAATTTTCAGCTGCTTCGAAACATTGTTTTTGTTGTGGCTTAAGTAAGGTTGAGCCCAGATCATTCATGGGGATAGATATGTCATGATATGTCTTGTATTTTGTTTTATTGGATGTTTATCATATTTTATCAATTTTATCATCTGCAATCTATCTGATTCTTACATGAAGTAAGGATACGTTATTGGGCAGCAGAGAAGTCTGGTGAAGGCCTAGGGGATCCACAGACTTTCCGTTTGATCCCTTCGGTGTCATCGAACATAGCAATGATGGAAATTCCCCAAATAAGAATGTATCATAGGTATGGAAAACAAGATGAAACAAGTGTAACATACTTGGCATTGTATCGTTTGGTAAAATAAGTGTCCAATAATGTAGCTTTGAGTGGGAAACAAGATGAATTTAAGTCTATCAATGGGGGATGATTTCATTGCTTTATGTTTGATTTGATGATTCTTTTTGAATTGGTGATGTTGACCCATACCCAAATCTATTGATTCTTACCAGCCGCGGGGATACGATTGGATACGGTTGGTGTGGGTAGCATGAATCATGTTTGACCCACACATGATGGGGATGTTTTTTTTTCATGGCTCCGCAGATGTTGGCAGTCCATGACATACCTGTTACCCATGAAATACCATCTTGGGAGATGAACATCTATAAATCCCAGCCACAGGAAATGTTGGCAATGGAGTTGACCCCCATTTCAAACACTCCCAGCCAATCTAATGCCTGCATCCAGTCGCCATATATTCTTTGGAACTATAGTCAAACTATTTGCATAATTAAATTAGATATGAAATGATTACTTATTATATAATATCAATAAATATATACTTACTATAAACTGCATGAACCTTGTATGCTTTAGCTGTGAGTCACAGCAGCGTTTTGTTTCATCGATTTTGCATCAAGGCAGAGGCTGAAGCCGAGGAGGAAAGCCCCTTGGACACCGTGCAAGTGACCAGGTTCGACGCGAGGTTCGACGCGGGGGTCACAACTTGGATTTTCCTGGATCTCTTCGGGCGGGCTACTGTACCCTCTGGTAATTTGTTACATAGCTATTGAAAATCACCATTTTTAAATGGGAAAACTCACTATTTCTATGGCCATTTTCAATAGCTATGTTAAATTACCAGAGGGTACCATTGGGGTTCCCACCCTTTTCAAAGGTCGAAAAGCTCTTCGAATCACTGTTTTGGAGTGGATTTGACCATCTTTTTTGAGGTTGCTATAGATTACTAGGAGATAATGTAACTGGGAAAGCAAGCCCCAAACCTAAATTCCAAGTTGCAGGATCATCCCGGTGCCAGGTTGATGCTCCTGTGCTTCGACAGCTGTGAATGATCAGGTAAATCCATGTAAATCCTGTAGTGATATCACAAAATCTACTACAGGTCTACAGGTGTTTGTAGATTTTCCCTCTACCACTAGCAAGGTTTGCATCATGCGTTTTCGGACCTGAACTTGGTGCCCAGAACCAAGTGGACGTAAAAACCAAAAAAGGTCCAGGTCAGTTTGCATTTGCATACAATATAGTTAGACTAGGGCAATCCCGTCTTTTTACAGACCGCACCCCCTACAATACAATAGATTTTAAAGCGGTCAAAACAAAAAGATGGGATTGCTTTACCTTATAGAAAACAATAACCTAAATCAAAACAACAAACAACAAAACAAAAACTCAAACAACCTAAACAATACAATAGACCATAAAGAATACTATACCAAAAACCTTAACAACAAACCATACACTTACCCTCATTCAAAAGCCTGTTGTAATGCTAA
>Ga0126342_10020567_pt1 | contig 11092 bp, 8 predicted proteins | sample Cyp1metagenome_FD_92528 | JGI IMG/M metagenome (GOLD analysis project Ga0126342, IMG submission 92528) | Coral microbial communities from Lord Howe Island, Old Settlement Bay, Australia - Cyphastrea 1 metagenome | ecosystem: Host-associated > Invertebrates > Cnidaria > Coral ...
ACATATACATATGCATATACATATACATATAATACACATATATATATATATATATATATATATATACATACATACATACATACATACATACATACATGCATACGTACATGCATACATACATGCATACATACATATCGTAGGAGAGCTTTAGTACCATCACTGGGACATGGATGTTCTTTGATTTTCTTTGTTTTGGGGCTGGGTGGATTCTATAGTTTTCCTTTGGTTTCCTTTGATTTCCTTTGATTTTCTTTGGTTTGGGGCTGGTTGGCTTCTATGGTTTTCCTTTGATTTCCTCTGGGTTTCCTTCGGTTTACTTTGGTTTCCTTTGATTTCCCTTGGTTTCCTTTGGTTTCCTTTGGTTTCCTTTGATTTCCTTTGATTTTCTTCGGTTTGGGGCTGGGTGGATTCTATGGTTTTCCTGTGTTTTCCTTTGGTTTTGTTTGGTTTCCAAGGGAGAAACAAAGGAGAAGAAAACCCAAGGAAAAAACAAGCCAACCAATGAAAGTTTAAGGAGGCTATAAGCTCACAGAATGCATCAACCATGTTTGTTACTAAGACTTTCCGAATAGAACATACGCCATACATACATTACATGAGATTAGATTACATTACGTTACATTGGATTACATGACATTACATAATGTTTCGCTTCAGGAAATGCATGCCCTGGATGAAACTCCGTGGCGATTCCCTTGGCGGCAGCGGCATTTGCCACCTCACCGCTGACGCTGCGGCCGAGCTGCCGACCGGCGCCGGCGCCGGCAAAAAGCAGCGGATGTCGGGCTTCCAGCTGTGCCGTGGCTGCGATTAGGGTGATACTGGTTGGTGGTTAATAATGGTTAATAATATGGTTTCCCCATCATGTTCCAACATACCCGGCCTGGTAAACATACAAAAAACTATTGAACATGGCCGTTTATAGTGAGTTTTCCCATGAAAAAATGTGATTTTCCATAGTTATGTTAGTTTACCAGGGTAATGGTAGATAGTACTTAGTGGGTTGATAATGGTTTATAAACGAACTTGGCTGAGCAGTGTCCAGAACCACTGTTAGTTGATGATTAGTTCCGGGATTTCGGGCTCAATATAGTGGGGATTATCAGATTATCACATCCATGAATTGGGAATCCGTTTTCAACCAGCCAGTATAAAGCCACGACACAGGGTTTGAACACTGTTCAGCTGTTCATGTTTTTTTTAATGAAATTAAGGGATGCTACTACAATGTAATATGCTGGGATTTTAGTGGGTTAAGTTATAGTTGGATCATAATGGATTTCCGATGTGATGTTAAAGATTTTTTAATGTGTGTGTTTTTTTAAATGCGATTTAACTGATTTAACCATCAATTGTAGCAGTTTTGGTGGGTATTACAACATGTATCAAAGTTCTGGCCTTGGTCTTCTTGGGGATATTTTTTGGGCGTAGCCAGGCAGAAGAGAACCCATCTGGATTCGGAAAAATTGGATGGGGGTGAATTTGCTTAAGGAGCTGTTTGAGATGTGTTAAGCGACAACTTCTGGCTGGTGGTTTCAAATTTCAAACATGGCTTTTATATGCTTTTATGACTTTCCATATATTGAGGAATGTCATCATCCCAACTGACGAAGTCATATTTTGCAGAGGGGTAGTTCAACCACCAACCAGACTTGTTTTTTTTTGTCAATCAAACATTTGCAACTATAAAAATACCATCCGGTAAACGTTTACATAACTATGGAACATCACCATTCTTAGTGGGTAAATAAATCAACTAATTGGCAATTTTCTATGTCGCAAACTGTAACTTACATTACAAGAGAGTATCCCCAAAGTATATATCCCCACGATATCTCGTAGAAAACCATGGTTTTTGCCCGTTTCATCCCCATTGTTTGTTGCTTAAATGACAACTTACCTTGGCGATGGAACATCCAGGTGGTTAGGCAATGTGGTGCACCTTCGGCCGAAGATGGGAAAGTTTTCGTGGACATTAAAGTAGGACAGGACGTAGGACAACTAGGATTTCTGGTATCGATAGTTTAATATAACTATATGTAGTTAGATGATGGATGTCTAAAACTTATCCAAACCAGCAGCCATTTCTAAAACGGGGTCCCACATTCCAGTTCTGTCAGTTCTGTTTGCAGTTTTTTGTTTGGCATTTAACTAAAACCGAAGAGCTGGATTGAAGATACACAAAGGGGCACAGTGAGTGATACTTTTTTCCTGGAAGGCAGAAAGATGGACATACACAGAGTTTGGCTGATATATCACGCACCTTGAAAGAAAAACGGCACTGCTTTGGAGATATTCCAAAAGCATCAAAGCCAAGACTGGTGCAAACGCTGGAAAGATTGAGGACCACCAGCTGTATCACTGGGTCCTGCACCAGGCACACCCGTGGACCCTAGCAGATTCTGCAATGCGGCAGATTCTGCAATGCGGCAGAGAACGAGGTCCGAGGTCCATCAATTTCACCATGAACTCCGGGGTGACGCCCCAAGTTCTTTGGAGCAAGAGCTAACCTGCTGCTACCATCCGTGGGGCAGCCATCCTGAAGAAGCATAAGTTCCTAACAAACGTCCATGGGGATGCTGAGAAAAGATACAGAGGGCTCCAGAAATCCTACTTTAATGCGGGATAATTATCGTATTTCCATGTATTTCCGATGGTGATGCTGATTCATCTTCAACCGCACCAGGAAATCTGTAGAGCTTGGCACAACCTTCCGAGTCCTTGAGGCTTTAGGACTTCCTACCATCAACCTCTATGAGCGGGGCTTATCAAGGCCCTATGACGGCAACTAACAGTTGGACTGTTTAAACCAACAGAACTTGCGGGACCACCGGGCACCAGCCTGTAGAAACCTCGGCCCAGGCTCCATCCCAGAAATTGGCTCAGGTGGATCAAAGAGAACAAACTCGCTCCTTCTGCAGAAGTTGGGCAGAAGTGGCGAGAGCTGGCCAGCGAAGAGAAAGAGCAATGGCAAGCCAAAGCCAAGGCGATACAGACAGCGTTCCGACGGCGATTTTTTTTGGGGGAAAGCGGTTATTCAAGGACAGAAGGTGCTGTAAAACCCAGTTGAAGTTGGTTTACAAATCTAGTCAAGCGTAGACATATCTATGATAAATGCTACTTAACCTGTTTGTAAACCTATTCGGGTAACTATGGGGCACCACCTTCTAGGTTAAACTGCAAAAGCGGTTGGTTGCATGATCTCAACCCTTGGCAAAGGGTCGGGTAGTCCTAGTTTAGCCATCAAAACAGCTGGATTTGCCAACAAAACGCAGTGAGTCAATCATCAAGAATCGGGGAAAATTCACTGGTGAAGGGAACAGGGTGGGCCCCCTTGTGATGCTTGTTGGTTTATAAAACCTCTTAACTAAATCTAAAACCATATAGCTGTTGGAATTATAAACCAACTTTGCTATCTAGGGGGGCCGGAGCCCAATATGGCCCACCTTTTCCGGATGGTGGTAACAACTAGCTACACCTTTTCCGGGGATGTGACCTGCCAAATCTGGGACTGAAAAACCAACTCCAACGCAGATATAAATTTCAATCTTATAACTCAATCAATTATTGGATTATACATGTTTGGGCATTTGACAATTCGAAGTGGGCGCTTGGTGGGTTTCAAGATACCCTCTGGTAAACGTTTACATAACTATGGAAAACCACCATTTTCAATGGGAACATCCACTATTTCTATGGCCATTTTCAATAGCTTTTTGTATGTTTACCAGAGGGTATATCCCATTAATATCCCATTGAATCACTATAAAATCCCATTAAATCCCATTAAACCACTATAAATTAACCAGAGGGTATCAAGGATGTTCAAAGTCAGTGGATTTGAAAGTCACTTAAGGAACGGCCTGGCGAAGCCACCTGGGATTCCTGGGATTCCTGGGATCGTGCAGCAGCTCCATGGAAGTTCACCGCGCAACAACGGAATACCGACTTCAACAACAGGTTTCAGCAGTGAAAGGCTGTGCGAAATCGGTAGAACCCCAGCATTTCCAAGTTTTCTCTCTGGAAAATCCATTGTTTCCGGTTGAGAAACTCCCATTTTTCTAGGTAAATCCATGGTAGGTCCTTCAGTTCCCGTAGCCCCGGTATTCCCCGGTGTTCGCTCCAGGCCCTGTCGCTCTCGGGCCCCGCCACGGCCGCTGGCTCCGACGACGACTCGGACGAAAACCCGGTCGCCGCCGATGCTTCCGAGGCGTCCGCACCGGTCGAAGCGGCCGCAGCACGTGGGGTGCTGCAGAGAATTCAGCAGTTCATGGGGAGAAGCAAGGACAGACTGGACAGACTGGACCATTGGCTGATGAAAATAGAAGGGTTTGAAGAAACCCCTTTAACAACAGGTAAGTGATGATAGATGGTATACCAAACCGGCCAGACTCTGGTTGGTGGTTTGGAACATTGCTTTTATGATTTCCATTTCATATATGGGAATGATGACGAACTCATATTTTTTCAGAGGGGTTGGAACCACCAACCAGGACTGGACAGACTGGACAAAGTGGACAGACATAGGGGTTTCACATGGTTTCACATGTTTCTGGACATGTTTTTACATGGTTTTAGTGTAAAACTTCAAGAACAGGGGCCCTAACGATAGCTAAGTATGGGCCGGGTTGAAATATGTTGCGGATAAGGCTGAGATTTTCATGGCTGGGGTTATGGTGCATATATCGAAAGTTGGATGAAAAACCAACAGTTGCCGGTGGTTTGCCTGTCCATTTTGGCTATATTTTTTTATATTGGTTCATTCTTGTAAATTGGGCCAATAATAACCGCAGCGGGTTAGCTTACTTCATTTTTACGAGTAACATAGTGAATCTCAACTGGGTTTGTAACACATTTTAGAACTGGTTGGTGGTTTCAAACATTTTTTATTTTCCATAATATATGGGATAATCCTTCCCATTGACGAACTCATATTTTTCAAGATGGTTATTGCACCACCAACTAGAGAACTGTTGTCCTTGTGTGGATGTTCAGTTTCCATTCTCCCAAGTTCCGAGTGAGGAGTCTCCAATCTTTCAAGTGCTATCCCCATTTCTTCAACTGAATCTCGATTATCTTCTCGCTCGATATCAGCCTGGAATTTCCCAAGTTTGGTGGGGTAAAAAAACATGTGTTCAAACATCGTTTAAAACATCGGCTAACATTTTACAGCATCTCAAAACATCTTAGACACATCCTATAAAGATCTATAAAGCACCTTAAATCATTTTTAAAACAACTAATGTTCCGCACCATTTTCCCATAAGCACCATCTTTCCCCAAGTTTTACTCCGAAATCTCCACATTTCCAGCCCCGGCGCAGCCTCCTCAGGACGCCGCCAGTGCTGCAGTGACTGCGGCACCTGAGTCGGAACCTGTCGAGGCTGTCGAGGCAGAGCAGGAGGATGAAGGCAGTGGAGGACGCCGGGGAAAGCGGACACAGGAATTCACAGTTTATGGGGGTTTACCCCAAACATAGTTGATTGATTTCATGGAAAATGCGAAAATGAAGATTTGGGGGTACCACCATTTTAAGAAACCTCCATATGGAAGTTCCCCTAAAAAATCTAAATATTATGGAAATGTATTGGCCATAGTTTTTAATACTCTAGCCATGGTACTATAGCCACAGTTCCTTTGCGTATAATACTATAGCCATATATCATATATGAATTACCAGAAATTCCACAGTAGGAAAATTCCTAGGGCTATTCCTATCGGAATTAACAATAATAAAAATAGCAATTAACATATTTTAATAAATAAATGCGGAATTAACAATCATAGGAAATCAATTGAGAAAAACATTGTTTTTTCTTTTTAGCGGGATTAAGCGGAGATTGATATATGGGGATAGAAGGGAATAACCCAGTGCTCCAAATATCTTCTAACTGAGCCAACTGAGCTGGTTTGTGTTGGCAGAAAGAGTCAACTTCAGTAATATTTGTTTGTTTATGAACCCAGTTCACTATAGATACCCTCTAGTAGTTTAAGATAGCCGTGGAAAGTTGTCACTTCTAGATGATTTACCTATTAAAACTGGTGATTGTCAATAGCTATTTTAAATTACCAGAGTATATCTCTTATAACATCTACTTCATCTAGTCATAAATCAACTTAGCTATGCGGGGGGCCCTTTTTGTGGGATGACGGGATGCCAAATCCTAGAGTCGGTGGTTGATTTTCCCAGTGTCATTGTTGGCTGTTCGGACAAGTGGCCTTAGCTTGGCTGAGTGGTGTTGCTGGCCTGACTCCGTCATACCAATAGTCCCCATCCAAAACAGGGCAGTGATGATATCCCAGCTGTACGAACCAATCAGCTGAGCAATGCGCAATGGTGCCCTAGTGGTTAGATTGTATCCAAGTGATTCACTGCGATGGCCCCTACCAGGGAGAAACCCATTCATATCCCCATGTGACTGGTTTGCAACCACCACAACTAGGGTTAACTGGTGTATAGTTGTGTTTTGAAGCAATTCGAAGGTGGTGCCCCAGTTTGTTACTTGGTTGCTTGAGATATATAAGTATACCTTGTGATATATAGATTAATTGTGGTGCCTAGTACGGTAGATATACAATGATAATCATAATCAATCATATACCGCTGGCTGTTTATAATTTACTCATAACTGGGGGCTATACCTTGTACGGCTCTTAGTGAACCAACCCTTGGGATAAACAGGAGAACCGTCGCCCACATCTCCCAGCGGCAGCGGCAGCGGAGCATGGCAGAAGCTCATGGCTGCGCAGAGCGTGTCACTTGAAGGTCTTGGGAAGTGTGGTAGATTTCTGGTAAATGATTCGGAATTGTGGGTTTTTAAAACTTAGAGGCGCAGATAATCCTTTCTCCCTAATACTAAACCCCGGCCCCCCCCCAATAATAAACACCTCAGGTAGTTTTTATTATTAGGGGGTATTTATTCTTAGGGTTCCCCCTAGTAGTAAATTAAAAACCTTATAATATTTCAAAATGGATTAAATTTTCTTTTAAAATCAAATTAAAATATTGCCCAAAATTGGATTTCGAAGCTTCCCCCTAATAGTAAATTAAAAACCCTAATATAAAAAACTATTTTGTTCTATTTCCATATCGCTTAGATTTCCTCTAAAATCTAATTAACACTTTGAAAAAAAATGATTTGGAAGCTTTCGCCTAATATTAAATTGAAAACCTTAATTTAAAAATCCTTTTTTTTTTCGACCTTAAAAGACGGACCCTAATAAAAAACACCCCGTGGTTGACTAGTTTTTATTATTAGGGGGTGAACCCCTGAACTAGTAGCTTCATTTTAAAATTGTTTTCTACGGGGAATCAATTAAAAATATAATTGGCCAACTTCATTTTTTTTCAAAATTGGAGACGGACCCTAGTTTTTATTATTTGGGGCGGTTAGTAATAGGGGGAAGGGATTATGATGTGATCCATGCACGCATATAGATAGGTGTAGCATAAAAGGAGGACGTCACAGCATGTCACAACAGGTGTAGAACCAGTAGTCGGATGCTCATCATGGCGGCGTCGGACTTGGGTAAAGGAACATGGCAAAAAAGTCTCCAGACATAAAACAAGGTGGGGCCCAATACTAGTAGATGGTAAGGCTGGTTTATAACTCCAAGAACTATCGTTTATGGTAGATACATCTATTGTAGTTAGTTGTCGTGTTTTTTTTTGGGGCAACTTATAACTTATAACTGGGGCGGCCCACTTTGCAGACATGTAGGGAAGCAACTGTCCTATTTTCCAATGGTGCTGGTCCATTGCATCCAATGGCTATGCAACAATTTCTGGGTGTATCTGAGAATAGAGGATACCCGCAAAATGGCATGTTTCAGATGGCGATGGAGAGAGAGAGAGAGATATATATATATATATGGAAACTGGTGATAACTAGAGATTTTAGAGGCACATATTGGGTGCCCCCATTTTCACTGCACCATCTCCCCTACTAAAATGGCAGTTTGAGAGTAAAGTGTCCCATTTCTAGACACACCCAGATGGAACATTTTGTAAATTCCTCACTTCTCAACGAGGTCATTCAGGGTTCCAAGGTTGGTTTGGTGGCGTCTTAGGGCCCAGTTGGAAGTTGGTTCACTATACATATCTATACAGTAGACCCCCAAAAATATTACCATCCAACTGTTAGAGGCTATAGATAGTTATAGAATATTATAGATACCTACAGATGGTTATAGATGTACTCTACTAAAGATGTACACCAACTATAGATATCCATAAGTATAGGCATAGGATTGCAATTTAATTTTAATTACGGTAAACATCGGTAAACCCCAGATATAGAATAGTGATTTACCACTATTTTGAGAGGTTTTCCCAACAATTTCCTTTTTTTGGGGCGGGATGGTCATACCAGTGATACCCTAATAGCGTTTTCCCCATGGTTTTGCACCTTGCGGGCTGAGTCTCATCGTGACCCGTGGTGGCATGGGCAAACGCCTCCCACTGAGTGAGCTGAAATTGGTGCCACGCAATCGCACAGGGCAGCAGGCGAGAACCGCCATCCGATTGATGTTCTCAGTGGGTTCTGAACATGTTCACCATGAAAATTGCTTGTTCAAGGTGGTGCCCCATAGTTAGCTAAGTTGGTTTATAACTCCAATAACTATGGTTTATGGTAGATATAACTATAGTTAATGGGGTTTATAAACCAACTTGTTTGAGCTTGATTTAACATGGAACATGGTTGTTGTTGTTGTTTTTGCTTCCATGGGTTTAAGCAAGAACCTTTTTTTCTTTTTGGGTGGGGCGAGGTTAAACAACAAAATGCAATGTTTCTTTGTTTGTTTTAATGGGTTTAACATGATTTAACCAACAAGATATGGGAGTTGCGTGTCTTGAACCATCGGAGATTGTCGGGGAGGGTTGGTGGCACGTCAACTGGATGGGTGGTATATTAACCAGCAAACCTTTGGAGATCAATGGGAATTACCTAGCACAGTTGGTGATTTTATGGGATTTAACCATAGATAGGCCAGATAGATGATACTTACTAAGGTACTGGTTCCAGTGTTTGACACACTGGGTATTTGACGGTCAATTGCAAGATTTTGATAGATGTTTCCATCGTTTTTCCCCCATTTTCCAAGTCGAAAAAACTGGAGGCCATCAAGTTGGGCAAGCGCCCGAGTCAGGCCTGGAAGATGACTTTTTTGTACCCTGAACAAAAGGATAGCAGCTGATAGCACAGGTTTGATATGGTTTAATTGACTGATTTTTTTGGTGGTTCTTTCTCGTTTTTTTTTTGGTTGGTGGTTTGGAACATGTTTTATTTTCCATTTCATATATGGGATGTCATCCTTGCCATTGACGAACTCATATTTTTCAGAGGGGTTAGCAGCAACCACCAACCAGATTAAATATTATTAACAATCATTAACCATATAATAACCCATATTAATTAACCATTATCAACAGTATATTAACCACATATTATGATCAGTGTTTTCTTGGGGACACCGTGCGGCACGATGTCCTTAACAATGGGACTCTGGTCACGATCTGGGAGATCGTGACTTCAATCCATGTGGGAATTCCGTTCAGAAGCGGTGAATCCAGGTGGGATCATAAGATCATGTGGCGACAATGCCCTATTCACTGGTTGGTGACTGGAACATCGGAACATGGCTGGATTATGACTTTCCATATAATTTTCCATATATGGGGAATGGAATGTCATCATCCCAACTGACGAACTCATATTTTTCAGAGGGGTAGGTCAACCACCAACCAGATGAGTTTTCCCATTTCAACGCCAACTCAACAGAGGAAAACTATTTTCGTTGAAGGATAATTAAGTAGCTTACAGGCCTCCAATTGGAAATGGAGCAGCCCAACTGAACTGGCGATGCGTCGCAGGATGCAACGTCCAGAAATTTGTGGTTCATGATTTATCATTTTTTTTGCGACTGCGAGGTCTTTATGTAGCCAGAGGGTACTTGGTGATTCATTTCTGGTTGGTGGTTTGGAACATTTTTTATTTTCCATTTCATATATGGGATAATCCTTCCCATTGACTTTCATATGTTTCAAGATGTTTAGAACCACCAACCAGCATTTAATGTTTCTTTTTAAAGAGGTGATTGCCACTGGCGATTCGCCATATGGCCCATTGATCTCGCGAGTTTGGGTGATTTTGAGCCGCGGTAACACTGGGTCATATCAGTTTCACAGTGGCAGCCAGTGCATAGTTTGATCATAAGCAGCACTTAACAAAAAATGACACATGACCTCATGTTTGAACATGTCACAAAAATGTAGAACGAACCTCACTTTATATGGTGCCCTCTCCAGTTATAAGTTGCTATGATACCCATGTTACATCATTTAAGTATATTTAAGTATATTCAGTTCATCAACAGAAACCCACCAATTAAAAGTCGTATTTCAACCAAATGTAGCAAACGAACTTGGAGCACCACCTTGTATCACCACAATTAACAACATGTAGCTGGGGATATACAGGGATGACTACTAGGGTATTTCACGTTCTTTTTGAAGATATGAACAACCTTAAGAATCATGTGCGAAAGCACCTTTAATATATGTCCTTTTGCTTCGTTTACATTGTACATAAACTATATTTATTGAAATTCATTGATGTAAATACATATGTATATACATATATATATATATATATATGTATTTATGCACCGTGTAATCTCTATATATATATAGATAGACACATCACATGGTTATTAGCCCCGTTTTTACTGATTGGAATTCGCCACGGGGGCAAGTCGCAGGATGACGCCGCCACCTGGCCCAATGGCTTCGGAGCAGCCCTTGCAGTTTGTTAATAGTTAAGGGTAGATCTCTACAATTACCCTAGGGTAAACTAATATACTCAAATATATATATATATATACACAAGTGTATCTATGTGTATATATATATGTGTGTGTGTATATGTAAATTCATAATATATATATATATGTGTGTGTGTATGTGTGTGTATGTATATGTATATATAGGCTCGTCCCTGCTCCTGGAACTACATACGATGGGGTGGGATGTTAACGTTCATGTGAACTTGCAGAAGCAGTTGATGCTACGCACACGCGGGGTGGGGGGGGG
>Ga0126342_10020568_pt1 | contig 11092 bp, 18 predicted proteins | sample Cyp1metagenome_FD_92528 | JGI IMG/M metagenome (GOLD analysis project Ga0126342, IMG submission 92528) | Coral microbial communities from Lord Howe Island, Old Settlement Bay, Australia - Cyphastrea 1 metagenome | ecosystem: Host-associated > Invertebrates > Cnidaria > Coral ...
CGTGTGCGTAGCATCAACTGCTTCTGCAAGTTCACATGAACGTTAACATCCCACCCCATCGTATGTGGTTCCAGGACCTGGGACGAGCCTATATATACACAATATATATATATGTACATTAATATATGTATATGTAAATGTATATGTAAATGTATATGTAAATGTATATGTAAATGTATATGTAAATGTATATGTATCTGTATCTGTACATGTATATGTATGTGTATGTATTTGTATGTGTATCTGTGTATGTATGCACGCACGCATGCTTGCATGTATGTATGTATGCATGTATGTTTGAGTATGTATGAGTATGTGTGAGTATGTATGAGCATGTAATGTAATGTAATGTAACGTAACGTAATGTAATGTAATGTATGTATATATGTTTGTATGTGTGTTTGTCTGTTTGTTTGTATGTATGTATCTATGTTTGTCGGTTTGTCGGTTTGTTTGTATGTTTGTATGTTTGTATGTTTGTATGTTTGTATGTGTATGTTTGTATGTTTGTATATGTTTGTATATGTTTGTATATGTTTGTGTATGTATGTATGTATGCATGTATGTATGTATGTTTGTATGTATGTATTTATGTATGTTTGTATGTATGTATGCATGCATGTATGTATGTATGTATGAGTATGTATGAGTATGTATGAGTATATATGTATGTATATGTATAACTATGTACGAATTCAAAACATTATGGATCATTATGAACCATTATGAACCATTATGTTTGATTCTTTATTATTGTGTATCATTATGTATGGTTATGTATGATTATGCATGACTATGTTTGATTATCTATGGTTAGTTATGTATGTATGGATGAATGTATGTATGTATCTTTGTATGATATGTACGATATGTACGCTATGTACGACATGTATGATATGCTTGGTATGCACGATAAGTATGATATGTACGACATTTGTGACTATGTATGATTACCTTTGATTATGTTTGTATGTATGTCTGTCTGTATGTATGTATATGTACATGTATGATTATGTATATGTATGTATTTTTCTGACTATGTATATCTATGTATATGTATGTATTTGTATGTATTTGTATGTATTTGTAAATGTATATGCATATGTCAATGTATATGCTTATGTACATGCACATGTATGTATGTATGGATGGATGGATGGATGGATGGATGGATGGGATGTATGTATGCATGTATGCGTGTATGTAAATGAAAACATAAATATTTACATGCATTTACGTATGTACGTATGTAGGTATGTAGGTATGTGGGTATGTATGTATGTATGTATGTATGTATGTATGTATTTATGTATGTATGTATGTACGTATGTACGTATCTATGTATGTATGTATGTATGTATGTATGTATCTATGTATCTATGTATGTATGTATGTATGTATGTATGTATGTGGGTATGTATGTATGTATGTAATGTAATGTAATGTAATGTAATGTAATGTAATGTATGTATGTATGTATTTCTGTCTGTCTGTCTGTCTGTCTGTCTGTATGCATGCATGCATGCATGCATGCATGCTTGTATATATGGATGGCATGTATGTCATGTATGCCACATTTGCCATGCATGTCATGTATGTCATGTATGTCAAGTGTGTCATGCAAGTCCTGTATGTCATGTGCGTCATGTGTGTCATGTGCGTCATGTGCGTTACGTATGTCATGTGTGTGGTATGTGTCATGTATGTCATGTATGGCATGTATGTCGTGTATGTCATGTATGTCATGTATGTCATGTGTGTCATGTGCGCCATGTGTGTCATGTATGTCATGTATCTCGTGTATGTCATGTATATCATGTGTCTCATGTGTGTGTCATGTGCGCCATGTATATCGTGTATGTCATTTGTGTGGTGTGTGTCATGTATGTCATGTATGTCGTGTATGTCATGTATGCATGTATTTTTATGTATGCATGGATGCGCTCTATACCCACTATATACCTGGTAATGTTTACTTCATCCTGCAGTCAGCACACGTCGCTTGACGTTGGTCTCCCCGAAGCGTCTCTCCACATAGTTGGCCAAGAAAGGTCCCAGTTCCTGCCACGGTCAAAGCAGCAAACATATTGAACTACAGTACCCTCTGGTAATTTAAGATAACTGTGGAAAATGGGGCATTTATGGATGATTTACTTGTATTGACCGATTAAAAATAGTTGAATTTCCACTTTGGGGAATTCACTGATGTTGGGTCGATAAATCCCCGCTAATGGGGATGTTTCATTACCAATTAATCTCGGTTTTTGTCGACCACAGTTTGCACAGCATCACGCCAAAACGCGGAACCCACGGACCCACGGACCCCCGGCCAAGTGTTGCATTCAACGACACCCAATTTTGCTTGTCAAAAACGTTGAGCCATATTCAAGAAATGGCTAAAACTAGCCCACATGATCCAAAAACACCAAAACATGGAAGACGCCCCTGGCCTCTGGGCGATGGTAGCCCAACTCGTACCTTTTCATCCAAAATTGGAAGTTTTGACCCCCATGCTTCGAAGTTTGGTAAAATTTCACGTGGTGGACCTTCAATTTTTTTTGGGTGGCGATTATTTTTCTTAAAACACCGATGATTTGCAACACATTCTCACCAAGACCCTTTGCATTCTAGCCAGATGCACGGTGCTACCCAGATACAGGATGTCGCTCACCACGCTCTGGATATCATGTTTGGCAAAGTAGACATCCACATCTTCATCATCCATGGCGGCAGTTTTTGCTCACGAATGGGTTGCCTTTTTACGACGTGCGGATTTGGGGTGGCAAGTTGAGTTCTCATGGCGCGTAGATATGGTTTTCATGTCCAAGCAAGACCCTTGAGAATCAGTTTGAACCGGATGCCATCAACCACCCATGATTTATGGGTCACACCTAACGTTAAGCCCCTCTCATGTTTTTGCTTTGATTATGACCAAAAAAAAAAGATGTTGAAACGGGGGGCAATTTTCCAAACCTCAAAGCTGCGGAGGTTCGATGTCCCAACCTGGTGGATGATCATCTCACCGGTCCCAGGGGCTACATACCTATGGCTACATATAAATCTGTAACGGAAAGTGCACCACTTAAGTGGCGGATGCATATTCATGTTACACGGATGCAGAAATCTATGTTAATATCATACAAAATCATACAAATACACCTCAAAATACATATATTAATATTATATATATATACATACACATAATATGTCTACATTCATACGCTGATTCCGCATACATAATATGTTTATAGTGATTATATTTTATAAATGTATATATATATACATATATATGCATCTATTTGTACGTGTATATGTTTATATATATATATAAGAACACAATATAAGGACACAAACACATAGACTGGTGACATACCATTCGAAATGTAGATGTCAATATGCGTATATAAAGGTATGAAAACTACCAAGCGAGCGAGCAAGCCAATGCATTCCCCACGCGACGAACATTTGAAAGACCTGTTTTGTGCCCGTTCCCACTGTTTCCCACAGCAGGGTGTACAACATCTGTGCTACTTGCAGACCCTGGAGACGTGCAAGAAGCTATGGTACATCTGCGAGACAGGCGTCTCAGAATAAAGCAAATCATGGAAAGTTGTTGGAAGGTCCAGGGTTACCCGGACACGCCAACTCAAAACGGTCGACTTTCGAGTTTTTGCCGCACAATTCCTTTCGAACTTTTCTGTGGTGTAACTTTGGCTACGCGCATCCTGGGGAATTTGATCATCACATGCTCTATATATTTGAACTCAATCCCTCTCGACATCTCTCGACCGCTTCACCATCTCGACTCCGGGAATGATGGTCTTCCCAAAGTCATGGTGCTTGAGGTCACATAAAAATATGTTGATTTCACCATTTTATATGGTACCAGTCGTCGGATCAGGACCTTTTGGTCTCACATTTCTGTCCACAAAATCATGCCAGTCATTACCATCATCTTCTGAAAATCAGCGGGATACTGCCCCTGTTGCAACCTTTTCTACCATCAATTTCTAGATTTCGCAATGGCTCCAAATCACGACTGACGGCCGTGCAATTCGATGCATCAACTGCATCAATTGCTGATCCCCATGGCGCCTCCGCCAGAGATGTTAGGCTGGGGAATAGATTTACACATGAGCCAGAGATTCAAGCACTATCGCTATCTTTCATGCACCGTTGGGGAAAACGCAAACATATATCGACACGTATCTATTCTTTACAAAGATGTATGACATATACATGTGTATGCTTTCTGCTTTATACCTACGCGTATACATCAAGGAAGTCTGTACCCATATCTCGGAAAATGAGAAATTTACATCACACCCATGTTACATGAACTTGCGTCTTAGTATACGTATAATGGTATCTATAGGTTTCTAGATATTAAATATAACATGTTGTATACACAGGCCTTGGTGGTTTCCACCCATCCCCATCCCATCGCAAGAATCCATCCCATCCCCGAAAACGGCTGGCCTCAGCTGGCCGCGGCCGGCGCTTCCGCCTCCGCCGGCACCTCGGGCTCCGGCAGCGGCTTGGTGCGGTTCAGGAGCTCGGTGAAGCTGGTCATGGCCTCGGGAGGATGGTTGTTTTATCTATGTTACTAGCTATAACAATCTATGTTATAGAAATATAACACTATCAGATATTTTTAAAAAAAAAACTATGTTACTAGAATAGCTATAACTATCTATGTTGTAGAAATATACCTATCACCAATATAACTATAGCCAGGTTTTTACTATTGGATTGGTTCAAGGGACAAATTATTGCTTTAAGCCCCATGTTTCATGGGAAAATTGATGGTTTTCGGTGTAGATATTCCTGCAGAAATCAATCCATCGATAGTAAAAACATGGCTATAGTTATATTGGTGATAGGTATATTTGTGTAGCATAGATAGTTATAGCTATTCTAGTAACATAGATTTAAAAAAAAAAAATGTATTTCTGATAGTGTTATATTTCCATGTCATATGCATAATAACTCATAGTTATATGTCCACATCATATCGATAGTTATATCATGGTTAATGATACATATATGCTGGTTATTGTATAACTATAGCTGTGTTTGTTGGTTATAACATAATAGGTATAGCCTTATCACTATGGATAGGTATATTTCCATATCATAGTTAGAAGTAAAAAAACATTACATATGTATCACTATCGTGATATTGACTTTACTATCCATGGTGTTCGTTCAGCATTGATGGATATAGTAAATCAATGGGTTGATCAATTGATTCGATTCTATGGGATATAAATCGATAGTGATGGATAGTGTATGTTAGTGTAACTTATATGGCAGTGTGTCAAAACCTTGTACCCCTGGTGAACATCAAAATAGCTGGTAAATGGATGTTCATTCCCCTAAAAATGGTATTAATAGGTATTGATCCATACCCATATCCTCCGGTGGATTCATAGCGAATGGGAATATGTGGATCAACCAACCCGGCAACCCGGTGCTGCACTCGGGGCTCCACAAAGGTGATCATGTAGATTTGTGTTAATCGGTCTATCCGGAGATCACGGGAAGTCACGAAAAATCATGGATATCATACGGATAAAGTATGGTAAACCAAGGAAACCAAGGAAACCAAGTAAACCAAGGGATCAAAAAAGTAATATGATCTCTGGTTTCTTTCTGTTCTTTGATAATCCTATCCTCCCAATACCAAAAAAAAAACGCCCCCATGCTATGGCCCCAAATATGTGGGACTAATCCCAAACTAAAATGATGGTTTCTGTGGGTGTTTGGCGTTGAAGGAAGGGATTATACTGTGTTTATATCCCCTGAGAAGTACTGGCATGAAGATATAATGGTCATAGAATGGAGATAGAATGGGGATATAATGAGGATACGATGGGAATACAGTGGAAAATCCAAGCATAACTGGAATTTTCATGGGGATGAATTATATCCTCTGATAGTGTATCATTTTTGTAACCAATCATTATTGGGATTAATACAGTCCACTGACCAATAAATGTCTGGTTGAATTAGAAGAATTCGCAAGCCCGAAAATGCCTGAAGTGTTGGCATTAGGCCATTTGGGGATGATGCCCCTTACTAATAATCATTCCAGTGACGTCACGGTGAGGTCGGTATAGTATATTCATCCATATATATACAGTACATGTGATGATCCTTGTATAGAATACTCACCATAGCAATGTGTGTCACACACAGGTTGTTGAGGGTTCCTTATAATTATATATATATATCTTTTATATACGTAACCAATACCATTATAGTCCAAAGATTAAGTTCGAAATGAAACTTTTGGCCAGCAAACAACCCCACAGATTAGATCTCGAATCAACCATGGGGATCTAATAATTCTAATATCACCATCAATGGGTAACATGTGGAAATCCCATCATCCCCCGTCAAAATGGTAGGTTTATGGCACTGGCTCTACCACTGGCTGGTTGTTTTGGATGATTTGTCCCGAAGAGAAAACATCCACGAAACATGGCGCCCAGTTTTGCTCAGGAACGCCAGTGGTGAAGTCCTCCAAGCTGTCCTCGCGGAGACAAGATCCAAAGCCACGGGACATGGAAAATGCTTGCAGGAGAAGCCATGCTCCAAGGGATCCGGATATCCAACCAGGCGCTTTCGCTAAGTATCCTGAAATCATGGATTTTGTTCTGGGTGATCCGGATTTTGTGTGGTCCTCTCCATTTTGCGAAACCCTCATCCCAGCCCAACTCCGCAGACATCCGAAACTCTGTGGGTGATCCAACGCAGCACGTCCAAAATTGTCCCCAAAGTTTCCCACTTTTATCCCTAAAATCCTTCTCCAAACCCATACTCCAAACCATGGTTTTTAATATGTTCAACAAGGAGATCAGCATCAGCGGATCCCCCGTGGATCCCCATGGATCCCCCCCCGGTTGCTCCTTGGCATCCTTCAATGCCTTGCCAGTGGCCTTGATCTCAGGTCCGAAAGCCTCCAGAGTGGATCACTGAAGATGGATTTTTCACCACGTTCTATTCTAAAAAGACGCCTAAATTTCTAAAAATCTTACTGTATATAAATCAAATGGTGGCGTGTTTTTACATATATCTATATAATGTATCTTATCTACCTGTTTGTTGTGTGTGTGTGTGTAATCTGTTGTGAAATTAGATGGTGATATACAGTCATACTGTCCAAATAAACTCGGAACTGGTGAGTGACCATGCTGCAAGCGAATTGTACCAAACCACCCCCACAACTATGCAACACGCAGTCAACAGGCCCTCTTAAGCTACGCTCAACAACAAACCATCACCCAACATCAAGCAACCTACCTCCCCACCCAAGAAACCACCCAAGAAACCACCCAAGAAACCACCCAAAGTCCTCAGGAAAAATGAAAAAAAAAACTCGTTTACGGCTTAGAGTTGCATCATATATCATCATATCATCATTTTTTCTTTGGTAAATTCCAAGGCTTCACAGAGGTTTCCGTGCGCCTTCAGCGCCTTTGCTGCCGCCTTACTCTTGCCATCGGCCTCCTTCATGGCAGCTACGGCATCCTTGGAGGCCTGATGGCTATCTCTAGGCTGAAGCGGGTAATGAATCAAGAAATCTGGGGAAATCATGAAAAATCACGGGACATCCTGAAAAATCTGAATTTAATTTGGGATTGATATAGAAGGAATTAACTTCACCAAGTAAAAATGTGTATACATTCCGTCCCTCTGATATCTAATATGGGGAAGTCTTGAAAAAATGGACGGTATATATATATATAATATAGTATACATCTACTAAAAATCTACCAATCTATGGGAATGGGACGGTGATGCCTTCGGCTCGATTGAGACGTATGCAGGTGGGACAAAGATTTCATGATCTTCTAAAGGTGTGCCAGAGGTGTGAAGGAATATCTGTAGCACCACCAAACGGCAACTCAGGCATGATCCAGTCGGGCCAAAAATCCTGGCATCCTGCAACCTCTACATGGCTGAAAGCTAATTTCATTGATTGAAAAGACAAAGATTACCAAAAACTTATAGGGAATTGCAATATGTCCAATGAAACTTACAGGAAGATGCTGAATTTTTGGGGTGGAAATGGACCCTCTCTGTACATGGGCAAATTGTCTTAACAAGAAATCATCCCTTTCGCCAGGGATCACCTGCCGGCTCACAGAAAATACCCTCAAATAATTGGATGAACATCACCAAAAAAAAAATGACCAATGAAAACTCTGGAATTGCTACTTGTGATTTAAAAAAAAAAGCCCAACGACAGCGCCATCACTGCTGCGGTGCCTTCTCCATACTCTCCAACTTCACCTTCAGTGCTTCCACGGCTGCGGCACAGGTTGCCACCTGCGGCCGCGGCAACACCAGGATCAAAATTGTGGTGGCGCACAAGAATACACCATAATACACCAGTGCGGCTCCCATCGTTGCTAGTTTGGATTCCACATTATTGCGAAGCAAAAGAAATTACTTGCAATTGTGTCTTCATGTGTGCTGGTGTTGTCCCAATTCTTGCTTGTTACTGCTGGAAAAATCCCCACCCACCTTCTTTTTTGGGTTAAAATCATCATTCTTGCCTGCAATATGCAACAAGTTCCAAAAAAAAGAGTGCAATTCCAAGTTTTTATTGATCAAAATCTCAATTCTTCCTGACCTCTCAATGTTTTTTCCGCTCGAAATCCCCTTACTTTTGTTTTTTTTTGACACATCAACAGCAACAAGGCCCACCTTGCTGGCACGCTCCTCGCGCGCAGGTGCGGCTTCAGCCAGCGTCTCCTTGAGCTTGGCCAGCCTGCGGGGGGAGTCTTCAGCCCCGAAAAAGCCATGGTAGTTGAGCACCGGGTGTGTCTGAAAATGTTGTGTACCCCTAAACCCAATGGTTTTGCTGATCATTATCCCTATTAAATGGCTATTTCATTGGGAATATACCCTATTTTCAGACAAACCCATTTGGGAAAACAATCCTTGGGGCCCCTTTTGGGGGGCCTCTTCTGGAGGAAATCATGATGAGCACCACTGCTGAAAGGGAAATTTCATGATGGGCATCCTGATTGAAAAAGGCGATATAAATTCAGGGTCAATTTGCGATTTTCAGACACACCCAAATATCAATGTTGCTAGTTCCATATCCATATATCCCCATGAGTTTCCCATAATTTCCCAGAAAATGCTGGTTCATCACCATAAAGATGGGAGATTTCTTAGTTGCCCCACTTTCGCCCATCTCATCCCCCAAAGGGGGGGCCCTTTTTGGGGGGCCTCTTCTGGAGCTCGTCCTCCACATTGGTCACCACCACGTTGTCGAAGGTGCCACGCGACGCCGGGTCCTTCTGCAGGGCACTGGGCAGCGAGGTCAGCAGGGCCGTGTCGAAGTCCAACCTGAATCGACAGTGGTCTATGTATATTTTTAATTAATATGTATATATATATATATACATAGTATATTTTTTATATGTAGACACACACATAATACATGTATATGATATTTATATGTATATGTATGCATATATATATATACATATGTAGCATTGCATATACATCTTATACTTATACTTATACATATACATATACATATACATATACATATACATATGTGTATATATATATATGGGTGTATATATATATATATGTATATATATATATATATATATGGGTGTATAGATATATATATATATTGTGAATTATATAAAGTGATGCGGTGGGTGGAAAGAATCCTGCACCACCATCAGATGATGCTACAAACCCTGGCGCTTCCTTGTTTAAGATTGAAAGGTGGAAGCCACCTGAAGAAAAAGAAGAGTGTACTGGGGCAGGATTTCCATCCACAGTATGAGATATATAAGAATATTATATATATATATCATGATTTGCGATATAGATAATTTAATAATGTACATACAGGTTTATCATTCACTTACGAACTCAGACGGGAAGTTGAACCCAACTTGGCCCAACTATATACAATGACGAGTGGTTTTGGGAGAGTGGACACCAAACATTGGCAAATTGAAGCAACAAAAAAAGGTGAGTTTGACCGGAAATGAAAGGGATTTACAGTAATGACAATGTTTGACCGACAAAGCTATGGAAGAATATGCAAGACTATGAAGAAACGTTGATGTATCGTGTGTTCCCAACTGAGTCTACCTCTGACAGCGTTGCTGTTTGAAGGCACTCATAGGCATAGTGTGAACAACTGGGACCCTGCCGGAAATAGAATCAAACATCCAATCGTTTCTGTCTTTGATATTACTTTATCAGAATTGGATACAATAAATCCTGCAGAACCCCACTCATGGTTTCCAATAACAAGAGTTTATTGAGGGTTCACGAATCATGTTAGTAAAGCAATGCCATAAACCATCATAAACCATCCATATGTTGATGGTGTATGCCATTTATGGATATTTATGGTATCTTTGGGGATGGTTTGCTATTGCTCTGCGAACATTAAGGGTTTGTCTTCACCATGCTAAGTCATCCCCATGGTTTCAGTCCCAGCAACTCCTTACCCAGCTTTTGGAGCTCAGAAATGCCCTGTGCGCGCCAGTCACCCGTTGTGGCCCAGTATTGGGGGAAAAAGCCCTGCAACCTCTCCTCATATGGTTGAGATGAGTGGCAACCTAAAAGTTGGACTAAATGTTGATGCTCAGTGAAAACTCAACCTTTACTTGGGACCAATAATTGCTGCGATCTTCCAAGTCAAAGTCGCTGTGTCGTACCCGTTGAATGCGGGGACAGACCAAGGTGATTTGCGAAAAATGGCTGGTCAGGGGGAAGCCTTCCAATTTTGCAACACATTCGTTGGAGTTCATTGAAAGGGGCCTACTGAAAACCAAACATATTCCTGAAACATCATGTTCAGAAAATCTGAGAGTCAGCGGCAGACCCACCCAAAAACAACGATTTGATTACATCTTGGGTGACCAAAAACTGGAAGCTGGTCACTTGAAGCAACACCAGAAACTGGGGCAATCTAAGTTGTTGTTGTTGTAAGCGGACGTCAACCTGCTCCTCACCGAAGTGAAGTAGTTAAGACGCCATAGTATGCCATCTGCGAGAATCAAGTTCCCATACTTCTCCAAGCAAAACTCAAAGGAAG
>Ga0126342_10020569_pt1 | contig 11091 bp, 11 predicted proteins | sample Cyp1metagenome_FD_92528 | JGI IMG/M metagenome (GOLD analysis project Ga0126342, IMG submission 92528) | Coral microbial communities from Lord Howe Island, Old Settlement Bay, Australia - Cyphastrea 1 metagenome | ecosystem: Host-associated > Invertebrates > Cnidaria > Coral ...
ATATATATATATATATATATATATATATGTAATAATATATATATATGTAATAACATATATATATATAATACCATATATATATATATGTAATAACATATATACACACTATTATATATATATATATCCCTCTCTCTCTCTATATATATATAACATATTACTATTTTGTTTGTTTGTCAACTTTGTCAACTTTTCATGCTTGTGAACGGTCTGTCTTGTGTTTTCCCTCAGGTGAGATCATCGAGAAGGACATCAAGCAGTTGGAAGGCTCCGAGGAGCTCGTTGCTTGGTTTAGTGCTTTCAATGCCATGATTCCAGTCCAGGGAGGATTTCTTCATGTACTTTCCATTTCTCATGTGTTTGTACCAACTGCTTCTGCTTGTTCTGCCTTTGATTCTTTGCTGCTTGAGTGAGTTGTCTGCCTTCTAGGCACGGTATCTCCGGAAACTGACAGGACGTGAACTGGAGAAGTCTGAAGGACTGATTCCAACTACCCACTGTAGCTCAACTAGGGCCATTCTGAGTTTTATTCAAACTGATAGAACATGTAGCTGGTGGAGTCTCTGAAGAAACGCTGGGAAACCCTTGGACAGCGGAGGACTTCCGGCGAAGATTTGGCTTTTCATGGAATCGCTCAGGGACTCCAAAACTGATGCGGGAGAGTAAAATAGTAGAATGAAGAGAGTCCCATTTGCTGCTCAGAAACTCAAGCTGCGGTTTGACCGAAGCTCACACAAAAGCGCGTTCGATAGAAACCCTTATGTGTCAGAAGGAACTGAGATGCAAAACTGACTTTAATGTTGCGCTTAGTTCCCAAGGGTGAAAGCTATGATCAAGAATGTTCTAGGGCCAATTACGTGTTTTTCCAGCTGAAACGGATCAATAGGCAGCCAAGAGGCCAAGAGGGAACCTTTTGTGTTGAGTTTTTAAGTCAAAACGGTGCGGTCTATCTGCAAACACACGCATCGCAGAAATTGTATAATTTGCACTGGGATGGCATTGCTTTTCACTTTTGGGCATTGCAAGTCTGATTGCAAGTCTGTTTGCTCGCGCAGAATGCTTTGCTCAAAACGTTGAATTGGCATGTCAGCCGGCGAAACCCTTTGGAGAGCGTTTCCTGAAGACCAACTTCTTTGGGTGGCAGGCCATCCGAGTCTCCACAAGAAGACGAATGCTGTCTTGATATCTGAGGCGAACATGAAATGGCGAATAATGTGAACTCATTTTCATGTGAAGAATGATAGGATGAAGCTGGAACTGCAACCAGAAACAAATGATGGTTTCCCCAGTTTCCCCAAACAACCCATGTGTATCCATGTGTATCCATGTGTTATGTGTGGATTCTTCACTACCATAGGGAAACAACGATTGATTTATGGCTTGACAGGTGGCGATGGCCTCGAAGATGGCGCTTTAGCTGTTGCCGGCGAATGTCGGATCTCATGCTGGCAGGTGCTGCGTATCTTTGGGTGGTGCGGGTGCGTTCCGGTCGTTTGGTGTTTTTCCGAGACAGAACTGCTGTAACTAGTAGATACTTGATGAATCTCGATGATACTTGTAGACTGAATGGAAAATAGGAGATAGATTGCGGATTGCGGTCATTGTCCAGGCTATTCTCGGCGAAACCGAGGTGCTATGTTTGGAGCAATTGGAGATTGCAGTCCTTTGGCATGCTTCGAACATTTTTTGTGCTGCATGCATCTGCATGCTGCATGCTGACATATGATGTGAATGAGTTGAGGAAATTTCACCAGATTCTGATCCGAGGCGAATCTAAAGCTTGAACTGCCTTTTTTTGCCAATGAACTCTTGGGAGCAGTTCATCTCCATGGACCTTTGGGTTTGGCCGCCTGGGCTCAATTAGATTGGCATGGCTCGGTCTTCTGGATCTGAGCTGGTTGTCGATTTAAAGATTTGTTGCAGCCAATTCAGGAAACCATCATGGACTTCTGCAACCACCTGCGGTCCATTCTGGAGAAGGCAACTGGCATGTTGTGAGTTCAGACACTGGCCGACAAGGACGCGTTCAGGTTCTGTTTTTTGGGTCCCCAGCAGACCATTTTGCAAGGCCGAAGAGCAAAACGTGTGCCTCAGTTGCTCGCGGAGACCAGGAGCAGTTTGGGCCACCCAATGTTGCGGTTTTGTGGCCAGTGGTTTCGCGGGGCTTCCAGGGCTTCCAGGTTCAGTGGGGATGACTGCCATGATATCATCATAACCACGAGATAACAACGAACATGTTTATTTACCCCTGAGTTGCTCACAACGCTAGTAGCAATTCTCAAGAGATTTTTGCCGGAGGCGTTTGCCAGTGAATGGGCCAGGTGGCAAATTCGCTGCTACTGCTGGGCGCATTCTTGATCCTCCAGAGGGGCTACACTGCTAACCAGGCAATCAAGCCTGTGATGAAACTGCTGCTTTGATAGGAAGGCATCTCTCTACTAGCCAGTCTGTGGAGTACTTGTCGTCGGAGTGCAAGTTGGAAGCTAAAGGTTTATTGATCCATTATTTGGGCGAAAATTGACATCAAGTGGCTTAAAGTGGGCGTGAAATCTAGTCGAAGTGGAGGTTGGTGCTTCACATTTGGAATTGACTCTTTAAGTCTTTCACCCATTCACATCCTTTCACTGCATACAGCTCAGCAGGTGATGCGCATTGTGGATACGTCCAGCCCAGCGATTCCGCCCGTGGAACTGCGGTTTCCCACTCCGTTCTTGGACACTGCCTCAATGCCGTTTCAGATGTTCGGGGCGTGAAAGCATTCCAACATTTGAATCATATGGCCTGTGAGTCAAAACCCTGACACCCTAGGTAATGGATGGTTATTCCCCCAAGTGTGATGATTATATAAATATAGGTTTTGACCCATCCCCGTATAGTTTCGCAAAATTGTTTTGTAAAATTTTGAACTCTGAGACTCTCAGCAAATGACTCAGATGATTCATGGACTCTTTATTCCCAGCCGAGGCAACGCCAAATTTCACGGCAGATTCTCTGATGCTTGCTGATTGTTCCTTGACTTTTTGACTTCCAACAATGGTGCACAATTTCGGACTCGAAGTCGTGCCATGGCCCATGGCAGTTTCATCGAGGTCTCTTTGGTTTGGAAATGGCGCTTTGTAAAGACTGGTTGCTTCAACAAAGTGATGCAGCGACTTGGCCACGGAAACACCGTCCATGATGCCAACATTCCATTTTCCCTACCAATGTCATGACAGCATCCCTTTTGGAACATTTCCGGCCAGGAAAACTGATGTTCACTCATGTTCATTCTATATTGAACCTGCCTTATGCCTTATGTTGCTTATGTTAGACTATGCGGCTGCGCTTCAAGTATAACTGTACCAGATCTTCAGAATGACAGTTTTGAGAGTTTGAATAGCAGCATTGAGCAGGACAGATCCCCGAGTTGGAACAGCTGAAACAGTTCTTGAAATTTCTCAGGGTTACTCTATGACTCTCTAGGCAAAACATGTTCGGCATGTTTTCTTTAGAGATCTGGCAGTGAATTCTGAGTCAGATCGAGTGAATCCCAAGTTGAGGGGGACTTTCATTGTCCCCATGGGTTTCAAGAAGGAAGAATGTTTGAAGAAGTCTGCCAAAGACGGTCGCCTGTAAATTAGCTGCGCAGCGTGTTTCCAGGAACGGCGGCAGATTGCTCGGGCTTACGATGCAATACCTGCAGATGGCCTCAGTAAATAACATTGAAGCACATCAGATCAAATGCATTATGTTTACACGTCTGTAATCATGACGTCTCCAAGCGTCTCCATTGTACACAAACATTTTTTTTCTTTCAGGCACCTTCAAGTGTGAATACTTGATCTTTATTTTGACTTGATTTTTTGTTCACCGCTCCTTAGCTGAGGTCTTCTCTCTACTGCTGAGCGCAGGTAAAGAGCGTAAAGAGGAAGAGAAAGACGAGAAGTCTGCCACAGTGCAGTTCTGGATAGCTGCTGACCCTGTGACGACGGTCGAGGATTTCAGAGGGATTTCGGATGGATTTCGGATGGACTGCTGGACGAGTCTAATTTTCATGTTGGGTGATTTTCTTTGGGTGATCAGATACAACATGATACAACATGATACAACTGAGTGCAGCCAAGAACTTCAGCCCACTTCGGAGAGTTTGAGAGTTTTGCAGGATCCATCCAAGCGGGAGGCGGACACCTTGATTGACAGCCCGTGGGATGAATTCGATCTCTCTCCCGGTGGCACCCGCACCTTCACCAGAGGAATCACCGAGCCGTGTGGAGATCACATCCACAAGGCCCTTCGCTTGGTGAAGAGCTCAGAGCACATTCACACGGTGGATGAGGATGGAGATCAATCAGCTACACCGATGCACAACTACGCAGCGCGATCGCCACCAAAAGCGCACTCTTTCATCGCGCCGCTGCGGTCAAACAAAGCTGAACATCTCCCGACCAAGGAATGGGATATCATGGGGCATCCTGGGATGGTAGGATGCGGTATGGTATGCCTTCGCAAAAGATCTGACATGAATGGTCAAGGTCACCTGCCCAGCAATGCTGGGAAACAACGGTTGTGTCTACTTTATGTTATGGGCTTGGGCGAGGAAAGGATATATTTGTTCATGTACTGGGTGTGTACGAGAGCTGAACACTGAAGATGGCACACCATGTCAACCTTGATAAGCGTAATCAACAGCATGGACAGTGCCGCCGGTACCGGGCAGTGATTCACTGATGCAGATGCAACGTTTATCCCCTTCTACTTTGAGTCTATCTTCGCGCCACTTTGCGTATCATTTGACGGTTGCAGCTATATCAACAATTACATTATAGGCTTTTAAAATCTTTTAAACCTTTGCCAGGAGCAGAAGAAGATTGATCAGGCATTGAAACGTCCAGCCAATCTGACAACCTTTGCACATTTCTTGAAGCAGAAAGTTTGCTGCTTGGCGGAAGATAGAAGTCATCTGCGCAAAGAGAAGACACTGCAAGCCATTCCACACTGAGCTGAATGTGATGCCGGGTGTCAGCTTGACTTAGGCTGCTCACTGCTTGCCAGGGCCAATTTCCCTGATGAACGAGGCAACTTGCATTTTTTTCGTCTCAGATGCGTCGCGGCATTTGATGACTCTGCACATGTACCAGCAGATTATGAAACCATGAATCTGATTTGACCATGAAGGCATCACCTGCACCTCCTTTCAGGCTTGCCAGAAGGCGGCTCCTATGGAAGATTCTTTGAGAGGCCCAGTCTCGGATGATTAACAGAGAAATGCGACTGAGTTAGAAGAGCGCACTGATGGATCTGATGGGTTTGGCCCCAGGAAGGCCAGCTAAGCCAGGCTGTAAGCGTGTACATTGTGAGCGTTGTGCTTCTGGGGAGTTGTGGGGCAAAAAGCAGCGGATATCAAGGGATACTCTCGACAGGTGGAGACCTCCCTTTCAGAATGTGCCTCCAATGTTGTTTTGGCGACCGTTCCATGGCATCTTTTGACTTATCTATACTATTCTATACTTATCTATACTTATCTCATCTCCCTAAAGTCTCCTATATATCAAGAGCCTTTGCAAGCGCTTTGCGTGTACGAATTAGATCGCTTGCGTGCACAGCCTTTGCATGGCTTTGTGACTAAGCAAATAGAGGATCCGCAAAAGAGCCTTCGCAGCAAAGTTGGATTTCCGCTCTTGTACATATCCTTGCATCCGGCCGAAAAGGAAGGTTGGATAGTATCACACACACACACATCCTAGGACACTTTTGTTGCCATGTGTTGGAGAATTTGATGCCTCCACACTTCATTGCTATCAGTGTGCAAGTTGCGTTTTATGAGTTTATGACACACTGTCCCGTGATTTACACCGCACAGCCTGAAAAAGGAGAAACGCTGTCTCCATTCATCCACAGCCACAATGCAGGTCAGGTGTCAGTCAGCTGGATTTGCCTTTCCCTGACGGCTCCTTGACTGGAAATGCTTGGGTGAGCAGATCTGAGTCAACTGCGTAATGACCTGCCATGGACACACTATGACACACCAGCAGGCTATGGCAGGCTATGCACAGCTCACCAAGGTTCTGCACCTCCGTTGTCGTTGGTCTCCAAATTAATTGCAGCTGTGGAGCAGCTGCTGCAAAGCATAGTTCTCCCGAAGGAGCTAACGAGTTGGTGTGTTGATCTATAACAAGACAGATAAGACACTTCACACATTCCATAGGGCTGTGACATGCTGTGACTGCTTTGGAGGATGCAGCCAAGACATCGGAATCGCGATCTCAGATTCATTCAGCCACTTTATCGCAGATGTAACGTCTCCGTATGATTTTCGTGATCTTCACTGGCACAGTTGATTTGCATTAGGATGGCGGTTGCTACAGTGAACATCAGTGAATCATACATGAAATGTGCTTTGATTTCCATTCCCAAGCCTACTCGTGTGTCATTCTTACCGCCTCTTCAGAGAGTTGAACGCGAAGCTTCTCAGCTCTGCAGGTCGTGGTGCACTGCAAATCCGGTTTGGGGCGTTCCATGTCGTTGCTAGCAGCCCTAGCAGTTGCTTTCAGCCCAGGCCCCACAAGTTTCAGGGCCTCAGATGTGACGAGGATTGGTGTAGACAACTGTTTAGACTGGTATCGACAGATGCAGTAGCCAAAGAAAAACCTGATGTCTGGTTGGGTTGGGCAACACTAACATTGTACGTCCATTTATCGGAGAATCCCAATTCACCAGCACTTGTTTGAAACTTTCTTGGATTGTTTGAAGAAGCCTACCACTCCTGAAAGGCTTGACGGCTGGTGCCTTCTTTGGATGGGCCCGGCTGGTGAGACCAGCCTGCCTGCAGACCCCGTCACAAGAGCGGTTTTTGAGATCTCTAGATGAGTGCCTTGCCAGAAACTTTTTGATTCACCTCATCTCCTGGTGCCAGATTGTGGACGAAGCACAAAATGATGGGCTTGCCAGCTGATGCCTGCTGCATGCTTGCCCCCTCCGTTTCCAGGTCTTTCCTGTGATAACTCACAATTTTCTGGAGGATTTGTAGGGCCCCCTCACCAGAAGATGCTTGGGGGAACTAACCACAACTTATGCTTAATTGCTTAATTCCTGGAAAGACCTTTCGCATTCCAACAAGCCAAGGCCAAGGGTTGCTGAATGCAACTGCTTGTTTGTGACTTGGCTGATGCAGTAAGACTATGCCTGCCATTGAAGGCTTATTTGTCGCAACAATAGAGCCACATAGCCAGTCTGATCAGAGTTTGTCAGCGTTAGGCAGTTGAGAACCGAAGGAGGTTTGAGATCCAGATCCGGACAAAGGATGACAAAGGCAACATTGCATTTTAGTGGAGTTTTGCCGCCAGTCAGAGAGGCCTGCTTTGGCAAGAAAAAGCAACTCCAGCCGTCTGCTTCCTCTACGCATTCTCAAGGATCGCGTGGTTCTTTGGTTGCTCTAGAGATGGTTGAAATGTGTCAAGTTGTCCCCCATCCAGTATGAGACCAAAATTTCAGATGGATGATAGATCAGTAGAGATTTGAAGCATCGAACGGCCGATCAAAACGACCAATGGTCAGCTGCTCGTTCAGGTGGGTGCCATGGATAGATTGTCCCTCCCCACTTTGCTGAGGTACTTCCCTTCGCTCGAACCGTTCGAGTTACTCCAACATCATCGTGTGACACGCTGTGAGTGACAATGTTCGCAGCCGTGCGAAGCAACAGATTTCGCATTGCTATGTTAATGACACTGGCGCCTCCAAGCCCGGCCCCTGGGCATCTTCCAAAGTGCAAAGTGCGTCACATTTTGGCAAGCTGCCACGAATGGGGGCTGCCCCATAGCCCCGTGGCCCCATGGCCCTCTCGAGAGCTTCCCAAATGGAAGCGGCTAAGCCTAGGACTCCTGGTACTATCCAAGAGAAAAACAGATCGGCAACTGCAGTCAGTGCACCTGTTGATTTTGTTGCCGGACATGTTACCATATGACGCTTTATGATTAGTGGCACGCCGGGATTGTGCCACTGGTGCCAGGCCGAGCATTTGGCATTGGGCATTAAGCCAGCCTGAAGCCCAGCAAAGGGAAGAGTCACATGGGCCCTGCATTGCTGGGATCTTGGCCCGCTCAAATAGCAGTGCCCTGCATGCACTGCTTGAAAAACAGCCTTTTGGCCCAAGAATTCCAATATATTCCAATATAACGAATCATAAAATATCATAAAGACATAGAATGACATCAGGACTCAGGACATCATCATATATCATTCATCTTACTCCAATATTTTTAGCGAGAGTGTTTTGCAACATGACCCGGAGCAAGAGCTCAGAGAGCTTCAGTGTGCTTGTATCATCAACCTTTGCAAACAACCCAAGGCTCCAGGGTCGAGGTTACTTCAGATATTTATACAAAATATGTACAAAATATTATTCAAAGACTCAAAGCGAGAAGGTAATGAGAAGGTAATGCCAAACTTTTGTGCTGACCCTCAGGGGACAGCCGGTGTTTCGCAATGGTACTGGAGTCTGAAAAGCAGATCCTGATTCGACATGTCCTTGAAAGTCTTCGAAATTGACCCCACTTTGAAATCGGTCGGAGACCTCATTTGGGAGCGTGTGAAAGGATTCAGGCGCAAACAAATCCTTAACGCCAAGCTGCTGTGTGTTTGATTGATACTCTTAGGTGGTTCATATACGTACTGCAAAGTTTCATATTTTCTGATCGTGATGACTTGCATTGTGCTGTAGCGCCATAATCCAACAACAATGCCTGCAAGCCAACCGCACGGGTGAAGGTGGTGGAAAGATGAGCTTCAAAAGCTGGAAGGCGGCATTTACAAGTTCGCCGGTGGATACGATCTCTTTGGCTTTACTTGCCAGGATCACCTGCTGAAGGGAAATGTACGAAGCTGTTCTTTTTCGAAGTGAAACTATTGATTGCTATTGTTTCATGAAACTCCTGTCCCTCCAACCCAACTGCAAGGCATCTTACCATACTTTTTGGATCATGTTTGTAGCACAGCTGGAGGAGGGCAGCATCACCTACCGTGAATGGGTACCCAATGCGAAGCAAGTTTTCCTCATTGGCGACTTCAACAAGTGGGAAAATACCACACCTCTAACTTCGGAGGCGAGGATACACGATTTGAACCGTCTCAAGAACGTTGGGTGGATCGGGGATGCAGATGGATGAGAATGGGTATGGGTCAAGACCATTCAAGACCTGGAATACCATATTATATTTTGGGAGGAGGAAGATCCATTTGAAATTGCAAGCTATTTGACAGTTAACAGCGGAGCACCGGTCTCGGCCAGGGCTTTGGACGCTGGGCTGTGGAGCTCAAAGATTGCCATGGAAAGCCAGCAATCCCTCACAAGTGTCAAGTCAAACTGAGTCTCTTGACATCTCTTGGCATCTCTTGATCCTTTTTCTAACCTGTGGGAAGGCTTCTTTACATGTAGAAGTGTTCGTCATGACCAACCCCACTGAGCCCTGGCCACTTCATCCAATATAGTGCTGCTTAAACATATTATGACACTATTTATGACTGTTTCCAGCGGTAAACCACGAGATGGTGAAATTTGGTTGAGCGCATTTAAGCATATCTTATATAACACATTTAATCTGAACATATATTAACAGCATTTAACAACCACCAAGTTTAGCACCTTAGCATTATGTAGCAACACGCTAGCAACATTGAACAGTGCTCAACAACATTTAATGTCAATCCAATTCAACTCCTGGGTGATGCTCCCACGCACCAAGGTTGATTGATAGATTTGACGGGGTTTTCCAGAATATAGATGAATGATGAATGTAATTAGGTAACATAGGATTATTTATTTATAATATTATATAATTTATCTTCTAGTTTATCCTGTAGTTTATCTTTCCGTTTATTTTATAGTTTATCTTATAGATTAATATCATAGTTTATCTGATAGTTTATCTTATAGTTTATCTTACAGTTTATCTTATAGTTTATCTGATAGTTTATCTTATAGTTTATCATCATATTATCATCATATCGATTGAACCAGTTAGTTATCACCATTTTTTTAAACCATGAAGCACCAGGCATTAGGCCCTAGGCCGGCATAGGCCGGCATTGCTCAGTCGAGGAATTGAGACGAATGACCACACGTGGATCGAGAGGGTTCCTGCTTGGATTCGTTTGGCCTGGCAGGATCATAACACCAATCTCTTCAACGGGGTCATGTGGCATCCGCCATCACAAGAGCGGTACAGCTTCAAACACGAAAGGCGAGGCGAAAAGCGAAGATCTGGATCTGGAAGTTGGAGATATGTTAGAAACTCTACGAAGATGTGTGGAAATGTTACTGAGACGTATAAAGGGTGGAATTCGAGTTGCCAGACCCGGTATGTTTGAACAGGCACCTCATCCCACCACTGGTTCTGGTTTGGTTTGAAAACATGGTACCAGTATCACCGTATCCCCAAATTTATGGTTTTCATGTCATGTATCATGGTGTATCATAATTTTCATCATTGAACTATGGCAGTATTTTTTAAATATTTGTTTGGGGTTTCCTGCTATTTTCAGTTTTCAGGCCATCCATGCCGGCGTCTCCAAAGATCTATGAGGCGCATGTTGGGATGAGTTCCAAGGAGCCCAAAGTGGCGACGTATTTGGACTTTGCCGAAACGGTGATACCGCGCATCAAGCGGATGCCTGGCTTGGGTGATGTTTTCAATGGAAAGGGATGATTTGGAGAATCTAAGACAATAATAAATACATACATAGATTCATTCATTCATACATTCATTCATTCATTCATACATTCATTCATTCATTCATTCATACATTCATTCATTCATTCATACATTCATTCATTCATTCATTCATTCATACATTCATTCATTCATTCATACATTCATACATTCATACATTCATTCATTCATTCATACATTCATTCATTCATTCATACATTCATTCATTCATACATTCATTCATACATTCATTCATTCATACATTCATTCATACATTCATTCATTCATACATTCATTCATTCATACATTCATACATTCATTTATTCATTCATACATTCATTCATTCATACATTCATTCATACATTCATTCATTCATACATTCATACATTCATTCATTCATTCATTCACTCAT
>Ga0126342_10020570_pt1 | contig 11091 bp, 5 predicted proteins | sample Cyp1metagenome_FD_92528 | JGI IMG/M metagenome (GOLD analysis project Ga0126342, IMG submission 92528) | Coral microbial communities from Lord Howe Island, Old Settlement Bay, Australia - Cyphastrea 1 metagenome | ecosystem: Host-associated > Invertebrates > Cnidaria > Coral ...
ATCCAGACGAAAGTGCTCATGCGTCGTGGCAACCAATTGCATGAAAGGGCCAGGTTGAGGGAGAGACCCATCAAAGCCAGTGAACAAAGCCGAGGAGAGACTGTCCTGTGGATTTTGTACCAGGATCACATGGGCTGCCACGTTGGGATGCAAATTGGGTGGTTGTGGCGTAACCACATGCAACATGATGGGAGCACCTGTGATAGTCCGGTCAGGCCATGTGCTACGCAATTGCATTGTCCACTGTCGAAAATCCGAGTAGAGCCGCACTGGTCTCGGTTGTAGACAGGTGCGTAGTCCAGGGTGGTATTGATCCACCAGCCATGTCATAACAACTGTGGAAGCTTCTTCTCCCTGCCATGAAAAGGCAGCCCTGCTCCACAGTTGGTGTAATTCTTGCACGTTCTCCGGTACTGATGCTATGTGTGGAATCGCAGGATCAAATGGTTGTGCATGAGGATTGAAGGTGAAGTTGGTGCATCCCCCTCCAGGTTGTTGGGCACTCGAACCATGTTGATCAGTGCTTCGACGTCTCCATCTTATGGCAGTTCTTTGCATCAAATCCAGTACTTCGTAAGAAGCTTCGTGGGATGAGAAAGAAAACTGCTCTCGATGAATGGTCAGGCTGCTAGCTCGTGGGAATTCGTCCCAGTCAAAGAGACCAAAGGGTATGTTGCCCAAACGAACTCTACAGCGTCCATCTTGACATACTTCATGAAGATCAACTTGTCGTAGGACATAAGCTTGATTCATGATGTCAGGGAGAGAGTGCACGCTATGCTGAAATTGACTCCTTGGTGTCTGGGAAATCGCAGTCGATATCATCCCAACCGTATGCTCCAAACGTGAGGATTGCTCCAAGATGAGATGGGCCATGATGCACTCCATGTTGGTGCGTGGCGGCTGGGGCTTCACAAGGTGGATTGTGACCTCCAAAGCAGGATCTATTGTAGTGGCCCAGGGTTCAACAATATCTTCAATCCAACTTGGAGAATCATGACTGATTCGCACTGATCTGGATTCTGTGCAACTCCTGTGAGTTTGATGGTGGATGTACCATGTTTCAAGGTAAGCAATCGGCCCTTCGTCTTCGCATTCGATGATGGAGGTGGTTTCAAAGATGCGCGCAAACAAACTACGATCTTCAAGATGTAGTTGGGCATTGAAGGCTCTTTGTTGTGGTAGTGGTCCACCCTGTGGATGTGAGCCAATGGGTTGGCCACTCCTTTCATGTTGCGGAGCAATTCTCCAAGTATCAGCTTGAAGCCATGTCTGGAATTGCGACCAAGCCTTTTCCGTCTTGTACATGGTAAGTTGGAAGAGAGTTACCACTTCTTGATCAATTGGAAGGTCAGCTGAATGTGAGCTGTGGTTGCTGTGGTTCATGCTGGCCAAATCTCGATCTGAGATGCAAGAGAGTGAAGGCGGCTCATCTCCTATATGCACCTGAATGTAGTCCCCATCTTCCAATTGCAGAGGACTTGTCTGGTCTGAGCCCACACTGAGATGATTGTGCCAAAGATGACAGTGTACTTCTCGTTCTTGATATTGGTCCTCAAGCTCAAGTATTCGAAATACTGATCTTCTGTTGATTGTCATTGGCATCCACTTTGCATATCTTCGTAAGGCAAAGGGTTGTAGTTCTTGATCATCAAAAATCTCAATGTCAACCAGTATCAGACGGAGAAATCTCGATGGTCGCGGCTCGGTAGTCATTTGCATGATAAAGCATTGCAAGTCAGCTCTTTCAAGATCATGAGGTCGGTTGGATACATGAAAAAGTTGAGCTATGCTTGCCAAAGCAATTCCATGTTCTTGGGCAATGACAGAATGATGGTCGCTGCTGTCAGTCCAAGACAAAGTGACTGGTAAAGCTCTCCCGTCGATTGTGAAAACAATAGATCTTCTTGGGTCCTCTGAAACAAATGATGATGTAGATGAGGCAGAGGATGTCAAAGATGGTTCCTGCGGTGGTGTCAAGGTCGCTGGACGTCTGGCCATCATAGATACTGTGTCCTCTGGTTCATGATGTGACTCCGTAGGCTCTGGATTTGATGGTCTAGGATGTTGTCCTTCGGGGTCATCTTCGGCATCAGGTGGATCCCAAAGGTGCGGTATCCTTTGTCGTCTTTGTTGAGCGACTCGACTGATGAGATTTTGTTCTGCTTCTTGTTCACTGAGAAGAGAAGGAATTCGAATCTGCAAGCCCAGCCCATGAAATGTGGCAACATGTTGTCCTGGTGGATGGACAAATGTTCCAGCATGGATGGTGCAAACTCCTGCTCCAGCTTGTGTTCTTTGTCGACAAACTTCTTCAACTCCTGCAAGCTGTTGTATTCTCTCTTGTGGTAGTTGAAGTTCAGCAGAATGTGCACTCACTTGAAAATGGGTACGTGGGTCTTGAATGTGAACCGTGGTAATCAAAAATGCGGCCCTCAAGGGATCTGGATGTTGATGTACGATCACTGTGGCTGAAGTGCCTCCATAGACGTTGAAAGGTGGATCTGGTCGCACGAGGACTACATCGATCGCTGATGAATGATCGATGAGGTCTTCCCAGATAAACCTCACATCTCTTTCCCATTCCTTGACATCACTATCAAAGCGTAGTACTCGAGGCTGATCGTGGTATCGATGGTGACTATGGTCAATGAAGTATGATGTGACAAACACCACGGGCTGTTCTTCGTCATCATCAACTTCACCCTCTGTGTGGAGGAGATCCATGATAGGAGCTGCCCATGATGGAGGAGTGTCCAAACGATGAACATTGAGATTGCCATCTTGGTCAGTGTGAGCTGCAAAATCAGGAGATCTGGTGGAACTGGTCGCTTCCTGCGTCGCAGGAGAACTCCATGGGGTGCTTCCAGAAGCACCAAGTTCAAGGGGAACAACGATCTTGTACATCTTGATGCTGTCCTCGATTCCTAGCCACAATTCCAAGTCTTCTGCAAAACCCACACGCAGATTGGTTGGTCGATTGGGCCTGGAAAAAAGGTGTACTTGTACTGGATCTTGACCTGGAGGCGCTCGTACATGGGAACTTAGAGTGCACTGCCAGGATGTAGATGGAAATGTTGAAGAGAGCTCTTGTTGGAGGGCAATGGCCTGTGCTCTCGCTTGCCACTCTGACATGAAGGTCTCCTCAAGGAGTGCTCGATTGTGCCACTTCATCACTTCTGCTGGGGCTCCATGGTCCCAGTGTCGGCATAGCCCTAGGTTGTCATACGTGTACGTCATTCATGGATTAACATATGTACGATTTCCAAACTCCCCAATATTCATGGTAATTCATAGGGATTTCCATTTCATGGATTATGGTCCCAATCAATATTGGAAGGGTATAACCCCGAACTAATCATTAAGCAACCGGGGTTTAGCCGTCACTGCTGATTTCATTCCCCCTTGACGTCTACAGATTTAACTACTCAAATTACCCTACCCAAACATATTGATCCCCAAAACTTTAGAGAACAATTTAAGCACCCTAAATCTACCCAAAATGGCTTTGTCCAAGAATGCGATATCCATGAAGTTCATGGTTTCTCACTGTTTTCACTCTTGAACTTGCAATTTTGAAACACAACCCCAGTGCTGGGGAACGCCATGTTAATTTTTAAACATGGTTTGATCCCGATCAATTGGCTGGTGAGTTCCCAATCTTCGCTGGCCAGTTTTTAATGTTGCATGTTGAAACTCAATTTATCTCATTGATTTTCATGGGTAAATTAAATTTTGCCGCTTAAATTGACGTTTTCTCTGGTAAATTCCCTCATGTCTTAGGTCTCTCAGGGGGACTTCCCTACAGCCCACGGCTGCACCTTCCAACCAGCCCCAAGGCTTCCACAAACTCGCTGGGTTTCACACTCAAGGACTTGGCCTTTTGAGCGGCGCTGTCCGGTGGGGAGAACTAACCATCCTATTATGGTTGGAGCCATCTGAAACCTTGGGAGAATTGGAATGGTGATAGGACATGGATTTTGAAGATTGGGTTTCTTTGATGGCAATCTCAAAAATTGGGAACATTGGGATAAGGATCGAATCTATTTGATGGTTTTGGCATTTCAAACACATGTGGATTTTTGCTAGCATTTCGTGCAGGGGTTAGGATTCATGTTTGATCACATTGATTTTGAAGATTAATCCCACCCAGCCCCTAATATTTTTCATGCCCCAATAAGGCTCATTTCGTTCAGGGATTTCAACATGAATAGAGCCATTGCTGCAGGATTTCTATTGGGGTTTTCATAGAGGAATGGGATTTTCCGAGGCCAGTTCACCAATCCAACAACTGAGGAAACGAAACCACACATGGCGAAATGTTGAAATGACACACGGCGGAATGTTTTGCCGTGAAAATCATAGTTAATTACCAATCAACTATAATCATTATATATATATATATGACTGGTATAAAACTATGATTAACCAGGACTATAACTATATATAACTAAAACATCATGTCTTTTGTTGGAGCCTTTCTTCAGCATACAGGACCAGTTACCGATGGAAAAAGGCCTTCCGAAACGGAACGACTGTGAAACATATGTCGACCCCGAATCATATAGGTAACCCCTTTGGGTTATTGATCATGGGCGAGTACCATCTTTAATCGTATTATGTCGTAATATTCATCACATTTACAAGTATATAGTTACACCCCTCCCCCAAAAGACACGAAATTACATCAACTTACCAAAACTGGTTGGTGGTTTCAACTCCTCTGAAAAATATGAAAGTCAGATTGGGATGATTCTTCCCAACCGCCAACCAGTACCATAATTCCGTTCCCAGGATGTTGCACTTTTCCGCAATTTTGTTGGTCAGGAGGGACCCCCCCCACTGCACCAAGTTTGTACACCTGGTCCAAGAGATAACTCACGGACTCCGACTGGTTCATGGCCACCTGAAACCCGGAACAGCCGGGGCGGGGTGCAGGATTAGAGGCATTCATGAATGGTTGGGAATGGTTCACGGTTAATGATTAATCACTAGTACTGGTTACCCTCTGGTAAACATCACCATAATTATGGACAATCACCATTTTCAATGGGTAAATCCACGATTTCTATGGCCATTTTCAATAGCTATGTTAGTTTACCAGAGGGTACTAATGATTATGAATGGTTCTTACTGGGTATAACTATATACAATATTCACTTCTTGTAACTGGAACTCCCAAAAAATACCCGGGAGGCAGTTAATCTACAGTGCATCTACAGTATACCTTACTGGAGCAGCAACATTAACAGTAACCGCTAACCCACAGAGTGATGGGTCCCCAGTTCCAACGTGACCCCACTTGGGAAACCATACTCCAAGAACCCTCGATACCTTTACCCACGACGGATAGGCATCTACTACAATCACACTGAATTGCCAAAACAAAACGCTTGGGAGAGGGGTAGTTAAAGCATCACTTACATTTGGGTTATTCGGTTATAAGTGGTATATATTCATGCCATATTTATGAGCGAGGTACAGTAACATGATGCAACAAGAATCTTAGAGTCCAATGTGGGAAATCGCTGGAACATCCCCATCAAACACCGGAGCTTTTCATGGGACAAAATCGTCCACAAATGGTGGATTTTCCATTGCCACGCTTAATGAGGGTACTTTTTTTGTATAGCCGGTCATCAATCTTCCCATCACAGTGGCAACAAAAACTGCCATTCTGAAACCATTCACAATGGTCTAAATGAGTCTAAATCCTCTTCCCAAAGATTGCCATATTTTGGGGCAAAAGATTCAGTTCATGCTGGGATCCCATATGGTGTTGCTCAAATCTCCCGTTTTCCCTCATTGAATCCACCAGAAAATCTGGACACATCCTACACTTGGGGGATCATCCATCTTAGGAACTGCTTGGTAGCCAAAAGGGATAACCAATTTACTAAGTTAGATCTATATATAATGATCTATAGTTGCAAAGTATAGTTATTATATATATATAATTAAGTTATATCTACTGAAGGATCATAGTAGCCATAGTGGTAACCAAGTCATATCTGGCCACACCTCCTGCAGCGTTGCCAAGGTCTGCTCTGGCAGATCCTCCAGGGAACGTGTCACCGCCACCGCCGCGATGGCAGACCTTGGTCGCTTCCCAAGGGAATGGATGGGACATAGATTGGACTATTTATTTTTCGTTCCAACAATAGTGAATAGTGGGGTGTAAATATGATGTTTCTGTCTTTTTCGGGCTTGTTATGATGATAATCTTAAAGCATAACATGTGTATGTATGTGTATATATATATCATCATACATCTGATTAATCATATATGTTTATATAAAACATTTCTTTCGGGATAAATCACGTGAATCTTCCACCGTGAGGTCGTTGTGAGATCCACAGTTTACCCCAAGATGTTGGTAGTTCTTGCCATTTTCTTGGCTACCATATCAAATTAGTCCATATTAATAGTCCCAAAAAAATCCAGGTGAAGATTACCCATTTATAGTACTCAAAGGCAATGAAGCATCTACCATTTAAACCATTGATTTTGCCATGAAACCATTGATGTAGCTGGGGATTTTCAACTGCCATCGAGCTGATGACAGTGGATGGAAAATCTTCCCAGCGCCCTGATCCTGGCCCGGGGCCCTGGACTCATTATCTGCCTCTTCACCATCCCTGTCATGCTGCAAGGGTCATCTTGAAACCACACATGGGGTGATACCCTGCGGGAAACATACAGAAATATGGTTCCGAATAGGAAAATGATCTACATTCATGGTGGCTTTTTCCATATCTATGTATACAAACGTTTACAGGAGGGTAGAACCCGGCATTAGGCATGTCTTAATTACTCAAAATATCTCAAAATGATTCAAACGAAATTGGATGCTCGAACAAGCGCGCACACACACACACACCAATTTGGCAAGTCCAATGCCGAAAGGCAAAGCCGTAGCGGTCAAAATATGGTACGTCGTGGTATGTTCATCCCACAATTAACCCCTGCGAATGGGGGAAGGAACATTCCCGTTTATGGAAGCTAATATCATATTGTTGGTGAAGTGAACACTAATTATTCTATTTGTATCCGCAGCATATCCTCCCATATATTCCCATAAAAATTGCTAAAATCCACCACTAAAACCATGTAACTTGACCATGGCACATTTGGGGTTTCTCTGAAAATCGTGCGAAACCCGGCAAAACATACTATACTAATCAACTGCTCTGAATAATTTACCATCATGTTTCATGTCTTTCCAGGTGTTTATCATCCTTCCTTTCTCCGATAACGTGCGACGTTGTCACCATCTCATCACCGCCCAACTCTGCCCCGTCGCCAAATGCGCCAGCATCGCCGGTCGGCGAAGGCCGCTTTCAGCGTCTCCACGAAGAATTCCGAGGTGTCTTCCATCAGTTCCTGCCAACAAAACGGTGCCGGGCACCATGGGTTACACCATGTTACACATGATATCAATATGTAGGGTAACATACTGCGATATGTATATATATACACACAACAATATATATATTATCGGTTTATATATATATGCATATTATAGCATATTATATATACATGTGCATATTTGATTTATCTAACATAGATACAATATAATATGATAAATATCTATATATATAAAACATATATATATATATATTTACAGTATATGTTATATATAACGTGTATATATATATCTTATATATATAACATGTACGTATATATATATGTAATGGGTGCGTCTAAACATGGGATATATCCCCAAATGACTGTTTTAGTTGCGAAAGCAACCATTAGCCAGTGGATTTGGGGATACTATGTATTTTGTTCATGGCTTTACACTGGAGTTGATCCTGGGATATATAGCCAACTTTACTTGAGGAAATCCATGCCGCATTCATGGTACATATCTATGCATATATACAGATACATCCATACAAGCACATCAATATATGGATATCCATATAATTCCATATACATATTATAACATATACATATATAACTATATAACTCTAAATAGATCATGTTAGTATCTGCGTATACGTGTTTTTTCAGCAACAAGCCAGAAATCCATAAACCATCCCGGAACGGTTTATGGCAGGTGATTCCCACATTTTTCCAACCCATGAACTTCATCGAGTATTGTTAGTCGTACAATACATCCATTATTCATCATTATTAGCCATTATAAGCCACTATTGATCATTAGATTCTTGTTATACACTCATTCTTAACCATTATAAACTAGTATTAACCGATATAATATGTTATAATCCCAGGGGTACATTGCATTCTACCAGGGGTCTTATGCCAGTGGCTAAAAACTCTTGCGACAAGCCGCAGCGGCGCTCTGCGACATCGCTTCCCAGGCCTCGCGACGACAAGTGGACAAGGTGGAGCTGCCCCAAAGCGGTCTTCATACGTTGGTCAATTGGCAATCATCTCTGGTTGGTGGTTGACCTACCCCTCTGAAAAATATGAAAGTCAGTTGGGATGATTATTCTCAATATATGGAAGTATGGAAAAATAAACAAATGTTCCAAACCACCAACCAGATCTTCAATGGCATATGAAAGTTATACAAAAATTAGACCAACGTTTTTTTGAAGATATTAAAAAAATGATATGTTGTCTATCATCAGAGACTGGATTTCATAAACCAGAATTATTGGAGTAGTTTTCAACCACTACTGGAGTTATAAACCATGTATTATACACCATGTAAACCATACAATAAAAACCATATTATCATTACATATGGTCATACTTGCCATAAACCAGTACAAACTAAAACCATAATTACCGGAGCGATGCTTACCAACTTAGCTATCTCGGGGGGCAAACACTTGTAGCATCTAAATTGCCGATATCTGTTCATTTGAGGAATTGAATCCAGGACTTAAATCCTGGAAGTAAATCGTGAGGTCTATGTTTCTACATTCAATTTTATCAATTCCCAAAGATTCAACATCTTGTCAAATCTAGATCCAGTGAAACGCATTTGACCTGCCTGGCAAGCCATTTCATTCGGTTTCGAACATCACCAGCAACAACACTACAAATGGATACACACGGTTGGATTTTTTAAAATCATCATCAATCTGGTGGAATGACAGGGACAACCCTTGATGGATTAACACAGAAATCCATAGCCTCTGGTAATTTAGCATAGCTATTGAAAATGGATGAACATGGCCATTTATAATGAGTTTTCCCTTCAAACATGGTGATGTTCCATAGTTATGGTGATGTTTACCAGAGGGATCCAGAGGGTAACCTTCCTGGGATGCTCCAGATTGGTTTTTGAAACCAGCGCTTGCTGTGTCCAAGACTTGCTGACGTCAAGGTGCATTCAGCATGCAGTTTCACCATCTCAAACACCACCGCCCATTCCCTCCCTGTCATTTTTTGTCAACCTTGGATGAATAAATATGAAGAACAGCCCCATGGGTGTTGACTTCAAGGCAACCAAATATACAACTCACGATATCTTTCAAGGGTGACCCCCAATCCCTTTCAGGGTTGAGAAATTTGATGACAAAACAACAACTGTGATTTGTTTGCTCGTGAAACATCATATACACATACTTATAATATATCCCCATCAAAATCATCAAAGTCATCAAAATGGCAACAAAAACAGTTCTACAAAAGCATCGAAACTGGTTGACTTCAACCAATTCAGGGAGAAACGGGAGATTTGTCCACAAGAAACATGGCAAATTTCAGTGGGAGTTCCATCCGGTTTTGCCAGAATTCTTGGCTCCCAATCCGCTTATCACACAAAGAACCCTCCCCCCTTTTATCCTCATAATTGTTGGTGCAATGCCATCCCAGGATATAGCGCAAATCCAGCTGGTTGACCACGGCGAACCCAACTGGGACCCCCGACCCCTGCTTCAGATCCCTTCTCAGCAGCCCGCTGGACCCGCTGGACCCGCTGGACCTGTGGAAGTGGTGGGATCAAGTCGTTCAAATTCAACGTCAGCATGGTACGAAACTATATAGACTAATATATATATATATATATTTTTAAATAATAATGTATATTATATATATATATGTTATATATATATGTTATATATATATGTTATATACACATTATAATATGAATGTATACAAACACGAGATATGAAGCAAACATGGTCCAATCAATGATAATCAATGGATTCGTTTAAGGGAACATCAAATGATGAAAAGTGAGGTGGTTGGTCGCGATAATTTGCCCAGAATCATTCTTTATTGTGTATGTTGCATATGCTATCTGCTTCATATATACAGAATAAATTTGATATACACATATACATACACACATTGTATTCTTATGTAAAAGTACATCTATATACATCTATATGTACAAATATATACACAGATCATGTATATCTGTATACCCTCTGGTGAACTAACATAGCAATGGAAAATGGCTATTTAGTTCGTGGATTTTCCCAACTATAGAATGGTGATTTTCCATTGCTATGTTAGTTCACCAGAGGGTAACCACTTTTTTTGGGGATCGTTTTCCTGTAAATGTTCCCATCCAAGTTCGATTCCTGTATATCTGTAAATAGTATATAGGTTATACAGCAGTATATTTGGAGGTTTCCCAAGTCATGGGGGGCCCCCGAAATCTCACCTGAGCTCGGACGCCAGCGAAGCTGGTGGAGTAGGGCGCCACTTCGCGGCGCAAGCTGAGCAGCAACCTGCTCTGGGCATCGACTGACAAAGATCGAAAATCCATAGAAAATCCATAGAACATCCATAGAAATTTCATAGAAATTTCATAGACAATCAATGGCAAATCCATAGAAAGTTCATAGAAAATCAATGGAACATTCATAGAATTCATAGAACAATTCATAGAACATCCATAGAAAATCCATGGAAAATTCATAGAACATCCATGGAAATGTCATAGAAAATCTATGGAAAACCCATAGAAAATCCATGGAAAATTCATAGACAATCCATGGAAAAATCATAGAAAAACCATGGGAAATTCATAGTGCAAAGGGACATGCAGTGTAGTATCTGTTCATATCAGTTGACAACTGCTGACAACAACTTACTTCCGACTGGAAGGCTCTTTTAGGATCAAAAGGCGCGCTGCTCTGCCTTGCACAGGTTATGAG
>Ga0126342_10020571_pt1 | contig 11091 bp, 6 predicted proteins | sample Cyp1metagenome_FD_92528 | JGI IMG/M metagenome (GOLD analysis project Ga0126342, IMG submission 92528) | Coral microbial communities from Lord Howe Island, Old Settlement Bay, Australia - Cyphastrea 1 metagenome | ecosystem: Host-associated > Invertebrates > Cnidaria > Coral ...
CGCTGTTTGACGCTCATGGCTCAAGTGCACAAAATAGTGTGTGCTTGCATGTTGTGTTGCAGGGTTTGCCGGATTAGTTTCCCCCTTTTCCTTTGGGTGGCTGGTTCGACCCCCTGTTTGTCTATAATAATAATAATAACAATAACAATAATAATAATAATAATATATATATATAAATACATATTACTATTGTAATTCACAATGGGAATATTGTAAATATTTACTAAGCAACCAGTGTAACGGGATAGATAGGACAGGGTTATTGTTTATTGTTCAAGTGCTTTGGTGATCATGTGGGACTGAAGGTGAACGCTATGAGTTGTTTGAACGGACGTCAGACATGTGCGGAAAGGGTCTCCCAATTTTTCTTCCGAATCCACTTTGTGTTGCTTCTGAAATCGATGACATCTGAAACTGACACCTGCAGGTTTTCTTGGTTTAATCCATGTTTTATCCATGCGTTCAACTCTTCAAATCCATGTTGAATCCATGTTGAATCCATGTTGAATCCATGTTTGATCACTGTTTTCTGGAGCTTTCCAGATCGATTGCCATTTCTGAAGCTTTCCGATCAACGACCTGAGGATGTGGCCACTTTGTCACAGGCCTTAGCAGAACGAGACCAAGACGCCTGGCGTTTTTTTTCAAAGTGGATATCAGCCAACGAGTTGAAAACGGGCTTATGAAATCTTAGGTTGTTTTTTCCCCAGAATTGTAGGGGTATTCTCCCAACTCATCATCTCCTGAAATCTTATGAATGTAGAATTAAGATGATTTATCTATGTAACTTACAGAACATGATAGAACCCCTGTAACTCTCCAAGAAATCAGCTAATGTTTAGATCGGCAGGTATCAACAAATATGTCCGTAGCCAGAGCTCACCAAATGATCAGTTCTCATTTCATTCATTTTGGTGGCTCAAGCACCAACAATTCATCCACTGAGGATGTGAAAACCTATGGTTGGTTTTCAATTCATAAACCAAATTTTCATGTGGGTAAAACAATATCATCAACCAGCCATGACTGGGAATGGTAACCATACCTATATATTTATGGTGATGACTGGGGGATGGTTCATTGTTTTAACCACATTATACCCCAATTTTGGGGATTGTTTATACCATCGATAGTTTTTAATAATGATTAATACTGGGTTAATATGGGTTAATCATGAATAATATTCTGGGAAAGATTAATAAACCAATTTAGGCTTGATGATCTGAAAAAACATTGATGGGCTTAATGTGGGTTACAGCTGTAGCAGCTTAGCCCTGGTGAAATCGTGAAAAACGAAAAACTGGTTTGGGGCCGGTTTTTCCGTCCCATTCCCTTGAGATATTTGGGTACAAGAAAGAGATGTACCCCAACATCAATCATTATTATAGTGCTTAGACCCTCCAAGTACTTGTACCCATAAAAAATGGTAAGACTGGCAAAATAATGATACTATGATACTTGTATATTACATCATATTACATATATCATATATACAATGTAGGGCCCCCTGGATAGCTATATAAGTTGGTTTATAACTCGAATAACTATGGTTTATGATACTTATAACTATAGTTAATGGGGTTTATAAACCATCTCACAACTGGGGGGGGCCACATTGTATATATGGGTATGGATCAATACGTATTAATACCATTTTTAGGGGAATGAACATCCATTTACCAGCTATTTTGATGTGAACTACAGGGGTACAAGGTTTTGACACACTGCCATATAAATAATGTGTCCCCATTCTTTCATGGTAATTCTTTGGGGATAAACCTCATTTTGAGACGGTGCCGTATCCTGATGGTCCGTTCGAAAGGCTTGGTGTTTTGGATGATGATCCTTGGTAAAAAAAAAAAAACAACGTGGTAGGGAGGCAACCCCAGATATCTTGGAATATCATCCATATTCTATATTGACAACATAATCTAATACTATGTTCTACCTCTTTTTCCTGAAAATGATTGGTCCAAATATATTCAACTGTCAATTGTCAATCCTCAAATAGTTCGTTCGGATCCCATGAGATTTCCCATACCTGCCAATCAAACATGGCGCCTGTTGGAAAATTCCTCGATTTGCTTCCGAAAAAAATCGTTCGATGATGATTGTCCCAGCTATAAACCCCATTTATCATCTGGTTGGTGGTTTCAATCATTTTCCACTCATCTTTTTCAAGATGGTTATTGCACCACCAACCCGTCATCGATTTTCCCATGACTTTCCAATATTGTCCCATTAAAACCTCGATTTTTCCTTGATTTCCCGCCTTGGAACTGATAACACCTGAGGAAGTGAAAGCCTTGGAGGCACGCTTCGCGGAGCTACAAGCGGATCTCTCAACAAAGGACGGGGGTCAGGAATCCAGGCGTCCCGTTGGTTGCGATAACATGCTGAACGTTGGGTCAATGCCCGAACTGTTTTTGTTCAGTATATAAGTAAATTGGTCGGGTTACATTTCCTTATTGTATATGTTTATTCTAATTGTTTATATTTATACAATTCATCAGAAGTTCGAGACATTTACAACACAGGGACTATCCTAGCAAATTCAAGGATCACATCGTAGGAATCGTAAGTAGATCGAATCAATAGACGACCAACATCCATTGACCGACCACTCCCTGGGTATATGCTGGTAGTTTGCATGCCAAAGCCAGCGCATCTATTTTGTACACATGGCAAAGACAGAAGTACGGCACATCTACTTTTTGGTGCTTCTTAAGCTTGGAGACCCCAAAACCATCCAGCCCATTGTTCATTGTTAGGAACCCAAGGGTGAAAAGGGCTATACCAATTTTGAGACACATCGAGTGATTGATCATATGGAGGACTTTTCTTCCAGCTTCATGTCTCACTTTTTTCTCTTGGGGTTTGCGCAAAGTTTCCTCATTTTTCAGGCCTTGAATTCTCATGTTTCATCATGAAATGCCCATTGCGAAAAAACCCTTGGGCTCTCGATGCCCCATGAGAGATGATACACTGATACGAAAAATGGTGATGTTCCGATGTGGAAGATTACCAGAGGGTAGTGTTGATCGTGTGCAGATGTTGATGCCTTGTACTGAAGATGTCCCAAATTCTATCCCCATCACCAGGACAAACGAGTGGCAGAGTTGGGCGGTGAGTGTGCTGGCAGATATGAGTAGGAATGGGTTTGAAAAGATGTGACATCATTATGTACCTGGATAATATCCCATAGATATTTGGGGATCTCATATTGCTGATGACAGAGGGCCTAATTTATCAAGTGTCTGGGGAAATTCCTTCAAGATCACGTCCAATCAGAGGATTTCAAGTTACTGTATCTTATACAAATTGATCAATGGTCTCGTCATATCAGATGTTCACTTACCTAGACCTACATACAGGCGACCATTTCCAAACCCAAAGTCAGCAGATTCATTTGCGGTCTACTTCCAGTCATTCGAATATGAACCCTCACCAGGATTCGGACATGTTCCAAACAATTACCCTCTGGCAACTTAACAGTTCGCTATGGAAGCCATGGACCATAAAAATAGATGTTTTACCTATATATTAAAATGGTGATGTTCAATAGTTGTTTTGTATGTTTACCAGGCCGGGTAATCCCCAAGCATCACCATTATTTCCAACCATTGGGCGGAAAAGAGACACAGCTGGCAGATTGTACCAACTTTCGCGTGAGGGTTCCAGGCAGATTTTTTTTTTCTCACCTGAGATGCAAATGGATTGTTCCTCCAATTTGATGGATTTTCGATTTTTTTTTATCCAATTCATTTTGTTTGAGACAATTGAGATGTGAGGATTTTCCCATTGGTTTCCTTTCAACATCCGGAAATGGAACACAACATCAACATTTGTTTGATCTTCCCAGCTCTTCCATGAGTTTCATGGACTTTCCCTATGTTCAATGGCCATTCACGAACCTAAATTGGAGACTATTGGAGGTACCTACCATATATAAGGCCTATGTAAGAGAATATCCCCACAAAATATGGCCAACAATATGTTACTAGCGTACCTCCATTTTAGAATCCTGAAATTCCCATTGATGATAGGTAGAACTTATCATTCACCATTATTGTTCACCAGATGTTCCTCTTATTATAGCTATAACAGCTATAAGATTATCTTCACCAGATAGTTAGCTGCAGAAAAATACCGCATGTTTCCATCAAGTTACACACCATGAGTTTCATGGATTTTCCCCAGATGTTTCCCCAGATGTTCCCCATGTTTTCCCACCATTTTTCCCATCTTGGACGTGACGCTGGGCCCAGGTTGGACGCGACGCTGCGGGAGGTGCGACACCGTCAGCTGGACCTGGAGTTCCAACAGCTGAAACTCGAGGAGAAGGTGGGGACCGATTCAGGGATTGGTTTGGTTTTTTTGGAGCATTTATATATCATAATCATGGGGATATTTCATGGGGATATTTCATGGGGATATTATATACATATATGAATAATGTATAATGAACAGCAATTATATACTGTATATATATATATATATATGAAAAATAGGGATATATATATCATATGGATGTATAAGGATATATATATATATATATAATAATACATATATATATATATACAGTAATAGTTATAAATAATTAATAGGGATATATAGATATAATATTTATGGATTTGATTTAAAACAATTTAATTATATGAAAAATATATAGCGAACAATTATGAACTATGGGGTTTATATATGATTTATCCCCAGGAACTATTTGTACATCCCCTGCATTTACCCTCTGGTAAACGATTACAAAAAACTATGGAAAATCACCATGCTATTAATAGGTAAATCAACATTAATTTATGTCAATTTTCAATAGCTATGTAACAGTCATTACCAGAGGGTATATTGATAATATATTGGATAAACACTAATATTTGATGATATACGTGTTTATGAATGTGATACACATATATATATAATTATGGAAAATCTTCATTTTTAAGAGGTAAAACACATTTTTTAATAGGTAAAACATCTATAAATGGTCCATTTTCCATAGCTATGTTAAGTTACCAGAGGGTATTACTTGATTTAATGAGGATATTGGGACTATGGGATGGGGGTCTTTAAAAAAAATGGGGGCAGGGTTTTTTTGGGGTTTTACATATGAATTATATATGATTTACATATGATTTCATATATATATATATAATCATATACAGTGTAGAAAAAAAGCAGATATATCCATTATTGATATCTATTCATGTCTGAATTATATGAGAAATGTACAGTAATTATATAAATATGGATCATGGGTACATGCCCAATAATGTATCATATATATATATACATGTAAATAGTACGTATACAGTAGATATCTATTATTATAGATAGTAGATATCCATTGTAGTGAATTGTAATGATAGCAAAAAAGGGAAAATAGCGACTACATAACCCAATCATTATTCAGGATATCATGATAGTTATGATATCATTCATCCCTTCCCCTAATATTAAAGACACCATAAATCTTGATTTGTTTTTGGATTTACGCATTTTTGGACCATTTAGGTGGTGTTTGATGTTAAGAGCATGATATTTTTCTAAAAACAATTTCCGAATTTAGATACTGTAAATCATGGCAAAACCATTTCTTAAAAAATATTCATATACATTTTACCATGAGTAGAATAGATGATATCATGTTTTTCACTTGAATATTATCATTATAAACAATAGATCACGAAAAGCAACATCATGTATCATGATTGCATGTTGATATATTCTAGTTTGGTCCATTGTAATTTCTTCTTTTTGGTCCAATGGCATGTTATATGCGTTCTTTTATCCTATGTATATCACAATATGATACTGTATATTATATATACGCATGTGTAACATATGTATTTGTTTGATATGAATCTCTGCATCTTATATCTATACCGTCTCCCACGGAGTGGGCCCCTGGCCCCGATATGCCCACTTGATAGGTATGTTGGCCTGTAGCTAAGCCAACTCCTGTCTATGGTGGACATATCTACAGTTGGATGGTTACATGTCTGATTGGTGGTTGAGCCACCCACTATCCTCCTTATGGATAGGTTATCCCTTGTTAGAGATTCTACAACAAATACATGCATACAGACATACGTACATACATACGCACGAGGAATGCAGCCAACAATTTTACTCATAGATACAAATCTATCTCTATGTGTGCCCTCTGGTTATTAAGATAGCTATGGAAAATGGTCCATTTGTACTGTAGATGATGTATGATGATTTACCCATAAAACAAGTGATTTTCCATAGCTACGTTAAACAACCAGATGGTAAACATATGTGTACATATATATATTTCTATATCTATATCTATATATATATGTTTACGGTGTGTATATATATAATAATAATATATATATATATATATATATATATACATCTAGCATTCATAGTCGCTTGGATACATACTAACCAACCGAAATCATACAGTATCCCAACATCCATTGGATCGTCCAAGTTCCATTTTTATTCTATGGATCTCTCCCTTTCTCTATACATCATCCATATCCATTAAATACAGGAGATATGAAAGCAAACATATATATATAATGTACAACCACCGTACATCTATAGATTCGTACAACTTTTGCCAATCCAAATCACCAAAATTCAACAAATCTGAGTCTCGACTCACGTTCGCAAAGCGCAACTTTCGAACCGTTCGTTCGACAGGTGCGCTACAACACCGAGTTGGAGCAGGCGCAGCGCGTGCTGAGCGCCCGTGTCGAGGAGGCTTCGTTGCAAGCGCGCCACGCAGCGCTGGAGGCGGACATGAATCGATGCTCGGGCGCGCCGTTAGGGCCGTTTTTTTGGTACAACTTTGGTGGACCAAAATGCTGGAAAAAACATCGGTATATGGACCAAAATGCTGGAAAACACATCATTAATGGCTGGAAAACACATCATCAATGGCTGGAAAACACATCATTAATGCGTGTTTTAGACAACAAAAATGGATTGAATGATTGAATCATGATTTGTTTGGTGGAAGTGGAACGTATGGTGTTTTGAGCTGGGAAAGGGTGTGGTTTCAGCTGTAACGAAATGATTAAGGGTTTTGTAAGCTGGAATAGTGAATAGTGAATACTTGTGATTTAGCTGGGAAAATGAGTTTTAAGATCAAACACATGAAGTGTAAACTGGAACAAGGACAAACACTGATGACGGGGATATTTTTTGTGACAAAAGTGGGTTGAATAGATTGACATTTAATGATATTTAAATATTTTTCATAGGTCCCCTCCAATGTGTTTATATGTGTTTATTGTAAGAGGGAAACTCTTCATGTACCTGTTTCACCCTTCCTATTTGCCGTGGCCATTTGGTTGTTCCGGGGAAGACCAACTTCGTTTCAGCCACATCATGTCCAAAAAAATCTCCAGCAGGCAGCGTTGCTGCCAATTTTTGGTGTGACATCTCTATTTGTTGGTTTTATTTCTTTGAGATCTCCAATTTTCCGATATGCAGCTGGTCTTGACGTCTTGACATGTGACCGTTTTTTCGTGACTGGATCTGGTGGGTCAGCGTTGGAGCTTTCAGATCCAGATGTTTCACACTTTGGAGGATCAGAATCAACCAAGATATTTTGGAGCTGTTGAGACCAGCAATCGCAATTTTTCTTGATCAGTTTGGTCAGGATAGATTGCAGCCATCCATACATGGCCTTGTTCTTAGTTTTGTTCGATTCTGTTCGTATATGTTTATATGAACTTTATTCTAATAAAAGCTTAACCTTAAGGCAGAGGATCAACAAACCACCATTCTTTTTAGTATTTTTGCGAGCGAGCGAACTTGTGCCGCCTTCAAGGATATACTCCCCGTGGTGGTATGCATGCGCAAGGAAGCTTGCCCTGGACACTTCGGAAAGGCGGAACTGAGAAGAGTTCTGGGGAGACATCCAGAGAGGTGGTTAGGGAGCGAAGGAGCTATGGTGACACACACACACACATGACATGGGGATGGGGATCGGTCAAAACCTATGAAATTACATGAAATTACCATATGACTGGGGGAATAAACATCCATTCACCAACTATTTTAGGGTACCTCAGGTGCCAGGGTTTTGATTCAGAGCGTTCCATGGGTCAAACCTGTGGCAGGTCGTTTGCCAGCCGTGGGCGATTTCTCCTCCCCGCGATGAGTCTTCCGAGTCCGAGGGGCATGATGTTGCTGGTTGACTTATATGTCTTTGTACATGTTATTCATGTGGAGGTTTCCAAAGTGATGGGGGTGCCCCAAATCATCCTTAAGTCAGACCATTTTTTTTGTCTCTCAACATATTGAAACCATTTGAAACCCATGGTGCCATGGTCTTGGGGGATCCATCATTTGAAGGAACCCCTGTGTGGTAAACAACACCATCCCAGCCGGATATCCGGATCAATGATGAATGACATGATTCTGCTTGTGTTCGTGGTGTTTGTTCGTACCTTGTGAGCAACTGATTCTGGTTGGTGGTTTCAAACATGGCTGGATTATTTAACTCCATAATACATGGGATAAACCTTCCCATTGACGAACTCATATTTTTCAAGATGGTTATTGCACCAACCAGGATTTCATTGTCACTGTTTCTTGGTAAGATAAACATATTTTTTGCTGCTTCCTTTCCATCTCCCATGGGATCCATTGGATATGAGATAAAATTGATAGCAACATGATAGCGACGTAAGGAAACTTGTGAAACATGGTGAAGCATGAACAAAAACCTGCTTTTGGGTTGTTTCTACATGAAGTGTTATATTTAGATTTGTATAAGTTTGTTGATGTGTAAAGCAGTTGTGCGGAAAGATGACCATGAAGCTATGAAACATGGATAAACATGGATCATTTTTGAAATGTTCACATATCAGAAAATCGGATTCAAGAGCACACCGCAGGAAATCGAAAGTAATCTTGGGTCTGTTTTAACATTGGTTGGCCGAAACAAACATATCAATGACGCTGTACTGTACAGTTATGACAATTTATTAGTTATAACTGGTTATAAATGGGATTATACATTCTATAAATGGGGTTAGTTCAGTACTTATAACTGGTATTTCGGGTCATAACTGTAAAACAACAGTTGAATGCTTGGCGATTTCGTAAAAGTTTCCAGCTCAACGTTCAGCCGACTTCACGAAAAATTTGGTGGTTGAAACAACGTTGATATCGTGGATTTAGCCAACACATGTGTATTCTGTCTAATTGAATATCTACTGGCTTGGTTTCAAATTCTTCAAGGAACTTTAAGAAAGCCGTGTTGTTTACAGTCCAAAGTATATGATTTTTCAGCAAGCAAAAAGGTGATCATTGCAGTTGAATCATGATGTTATTTCAACAACACGAGAGGTAGACTTAAATCATGATCAACCCCCGGCGCGGTGGCGGAAACGGAACGCGGAACCGTGGTTTCTCTGGGGTGCAGCGTGTCACCAGTCAACGTCCTAAGACACCGAAGACGACTTTAAGTGGATCATGTTTGGGACAATCTTATATCTTCGAATATCTTTAGTATTCTTGCGTAAATACCTAAGATCAATAAACACTGAAGAATTAACTTATTTAAATCCTAAGTCTGGGGTAGAAAACATTCATTTGGGTAAGCCTCGAAGACTTAGCAACCGACTGTATGGTGGATTGTTTAACTTGCAATATATGGGATATTCCAGATGATATTTCTATATATTTCTTATAAAACTCCTGAAGATTGGGAACATGAACAAAGCTGAGATAGTTCTATATATGTATGTCTATCTGATTGGTGGTTTCAAACATTTGTTTCCATAATATATGGGATAATCCTTCCCAGTGACTTTCATATTTTTCAAGATGGTTAACACCACCAACCAGCTATATATTTCTACAAAGTTCAGAGGATGAGATATTTGGGTAAACCTTGGAATGTAAATATCGGTCGATATGGGGGTGTTGACCAGAGGCAAGAATCCATGATAAATTTACATAAGCAAAGATTGGGATATTTTGTTAGACTGACTGGTGAGTTTGGTGTCCAAGAACTACAACGTAATCTTTTGCACTCTTTTGCTATACATGGTTTGATTCGGTTAGATTATGTGATAACTGATAACCAACAAGCTAAAGCTAAAGTAATATCAAATGCAGGGTATCCTTTGTGCCATGCAATCGGGGATGGGTCAGCTGTCAGCCCTTTTTTTGGGGATGACATCACAATGACGGTGAAGGAAAATCATCCTCTAATTGGCTTATAGCATTTCTGATTTTGGTTATAGTTGGAATTCGCCTAGAATCCTGGTATTTCAGCTTGTTGAACAATGATCTTGACAACGATTGGATTGCTGGCCTTGTCGCTCAAACGTTGCATTCGCTGCAGGCACAGTCATGGAATTTTGGGTTTCCGCCTTGATAACTCACAGATTCGTTTGTACACGTTTTGTTGCCGTTGAAGTTCATGATTCTGGAAGCTCACATAGTTTACCGCGGTCCAAAAAAGTATGCCGCGTTTCACCAAAAAAGTCCTTGCCGGTGGAGTTGAACACGGCAGGGTGCAGCATGCAAGCGGTGCGGAGCTATGGTTACCATGAAGCTCGAAGTGAGTTTCCCAAGCACATGATGTAAATGAGCGTCACCACCAAATAGAAACGACATGTTTTTCTTTTTTTTCTCGTTATTTAGCACATGTCCATACATGTCCACCTCTTTGTAGACGGTTGATCTTTACTTTTTGGTCCGATCAGGAGACATGCGATTTTTGACCAAAAGTTGTGTTACGCTTGAGCGAGCAGGTATTTCAAGCAGCCCCTGCCAAAGATGCAATTTTACATGGTTTTACCTATGTTATGTACTTATACAGTTTGTAGTATGAATGCTAAATAGAAATATATTTGCACCTGTATTAGCCACTATATATAGTTATAAGGCGATGTATAATATATATATATATATATGATTAAATATTATATACGTATATATGTATATATATATATATATGTATGTATGTATGTATGTATGTATGTATGTAATGTATGTATGTATGTAATGTATGTAATGTATGTAATGTATGTAATGTATGTAATGTATGTAATGTATGTAATGTATGTAATGTATGTA
>Ga0126342_10020572_pt1 | contig 11090 bp, 8 predicted proteins | sample Cyp1metagenome_FD_92528 | JGI IMG/M metagenome (GOLD analysis project Ga0126342, IMG submission 92528) | Coral microbial communities from Lord Howe Island, Old Settlement Bay, Australia - Cyphastrea 1 metagenome | ecosystem: Host-associated > Invertebrates > Cnidaria > Coral ...
ATATTCTCTTCTTGATCAATCTTACTTTTTCACATCATATCTTTCCATAGCTCATATAAAATTCATCAACTATTCACCGACTATCTTTTACGACTACCATCCTCAGAGCTGCTTGAAAAACATTTTTTTCGCTCTCGGGCCAACCGTCGTCTAGTTGAAGCGCACAAAAGCATAGAAAAACATAGAAAAATATTGCCCTAGAAAAGTATCCCTCAAGTGTATCAAAAGTGTATCAAAAGCCCTCAATTGCACCGTGCCAATTGCACCGTGCCAATTGCACCGTGCCAATTGCACCGTGCTGTGCTCTGACGTGCCATGGCGGGTCACCCGTTGTTCCGCACTGTGCTGCTGAACTCGGAGCGTCTGGGGTCGGTGTCCCTCACGGAGCTTGGACAGGACGGAACCACTAAGGATGTCTACAGCTGAGATATACAGCTGACATATATCATGAGATTCATGAGATTCATGAGATTCATGAGATCAAAACAAGATAAAACAAGTGTCATATCATCATATCCGTGATCCAACTGCTTGAAACTTGGCCAAAGTATTCTTCTTATGCAATGTGACAAGATATAGAAAGCAACGGACAATTCCGTTAATTAAGTCCCTGCAGGAAGCAGCAGCTGCTCTGAAAGCGGCCGGGCAAACTGTGAGTCTGAAGCTGAATGCCAAAGCACTTTTCTGCAGTTGACTTGTCTCGGCTTTACACTGGGTACAAATTTGGTTGCACTTATGCGTTCAAGTGATTGCTCTGTTTTTGAATGACAGTCCTGCATAGTCCTGCTGCACTACATCAATCTTTCACTCTGCTTCCCAGATCCTTTGTTTTCATATGTTTTCATCAAACCAGGTGTCTTCGAGAGCACCACTGCAGGTCTTGTCCAGGCGTGAATTTTTGGTGCCAGGAGTATTCTCCAACTGGACCTTTTGTGTTACAGGCATCTCTACAATCCCAGCCAGGACAGGGCGGGTACACAGTTTCCAGATGTTTGTACACCTTTTGTAGCCATTGTTCGGAGATGTTCGGAGGCATCTCAGTTTGCAAATTTCGGTGACAATCCAGGAGCCTCGTCTTTCACAACTTGTGGAGCGGTCAGCTACAGCAAACAAAAGGTTGGCAGTGTCGTCACTATGTTTGTTGAAACCAGACACGTAGGTATTTGTAAGGTTCAAGTAAATGCCATGCTGAAAAACCAAAATAATCGTACGCGATGGCTTGAACATACTTATCATACTTGGACTAATCTTGAACTGTGAGGCATTTTCGAACTTTTTCGAACTCAATTGAACTCCTTGTAGTATCTTGTAGTATCATCCATCCATCGTTTCTTCTGGTAGGCTCATGCTGTCCTGGGCGGAGAGGTCCTGTTGCCCTCCGCAAAGCCGGAGAACGGCGAGGGCTACAAGGTCCTGTTGCGAAGATTTGTTAACATCGTTTTCCTTGTTTTTGACATTTTTTGACATACGGAGACTTCAACTTTGTGTGAGGAAAACGATGTTAAGATCCAGCAAGTTTTTCTTGTGCCCATGCCAGGATTCAAAGCGACAGACCCTCAGCGTCGCTGCAGTTCAACCCAATCACTTTGTCCAAATGGATGAAGATCTGTGAATGGCTAAAAATTGAGGTACTTGGACAGAGACGCTTGCTCGGCTGAAGCGCAAGGAGGTCGGGAACCGCTCAGTTCGAACCCACTTCGCCAAGAGAGTTTACAGAGTCTATTCGTGATTAAATCAGTTGTAAGTTTGTGTGAAATTATCATCAGGATATATCAGGATCAAATTGACTCAAGGTGGAGCTCCAAAGTCGTGCCAAGCAATCAATCCTGCAGGATCTCCAGTGCGAAGTCATAGTGACATTATGTGACATTCTTGATCATATTTGTTTTTGGTATCATGAAACTTCCTGGAAGTCTTCCAACAAGCCGGGATTGTGCAGACATCAGACCACCGGACTTGCCGTTCTTGTCCCGGAGGTTGGCTCCACTTGGTGCCTGTGTGAGAGTGGCGCTTGTGGGCCTACCTTCACCTTCCCAGAGATCACCACAGGACCAGTTTTTCATCGCCTCCGGTTTTTTCTCTTGAGATTTGCAATTTTTGTGATCTGGACCTTGCTGCCTTTGCTCAGGATTCACTGCGATCTTTGTGTCCGGCCCCATTGAGCGTGGAGTCTTCCTTGAGTCGGGCCACAATGACAGAGAAGCCAACATGCCGAGACCCTCAGTGACCGGACAGTGCGATAGAAACTGTGACCGGACAAGTCCGAAAAGGAGTGAAGTCTTGACAGCAACACTCTATGGAGGGAAAACCAGGAGGGAATGGTGCGAATTTCAACGAGAACAAGACGCCGTGGAGAACAAACATCCAGAGTTCATAGCTGGCATAGCTGGTGCCAATGCTGGTGCCAATGCTGGTGCCATTGCTTTCCGTTCCAGGTGGAGCTACACGAAAGCGGCCCTGCAACTGCTGGCGGATTGTGTCAAAGATGCACAGGCCCAGCAGGCCCAGGCGTGGCCACGAGTTGGCAGAATTTCTGCATCAAAATTGGAGCCGTAGGCGAATCTTTGGTGCAATGCTCAATGTTGCAGGAAATGCCCAAGGCGCCATTGCTGACAGCCAAAGAGGACAGATTTGCAGTTGTTCCAGGCTTGGTTTGCCTCAGAAGATGTACACACAAAGTATGTACTATCATGTACTATCAGAATACACAAAATCACAAAGTCAAACTATGTGCTGTTTGACTAATTGTTCGCATTTCTCCTGTGGAAGGACCGCTATGGTGGCGTTGAGGTGCAAGTCTCAGGGGCAACGTGTTGTACGATGTTGTACGTGTTGGATGCCCATTGGATGCTGTGATCGATTTGCACCGGACAGGCGGTGGCTGAAGTTGGTCCAGTGGGGGCGTTTGATGCGGAACTCCGGCAAGGTGCGGGTTCCTCTCGTTTTCCTCATGACATTTCGCCATGAATTACTGAAGTACGATGAATCTGCGAGTCTCCCATAAAACGGGTCTGACGGTCTGATTATCGAACGAGAGGCCTGCAAGGATGGAAGTCTGCAGGAAAGAAAGGCTGGAGATCAAAATGCTGCTAATAAGTCAAGAATCCAGGCATTTTGCTTTCTTTATCACATTGACTTCCATAGCATGTCCATAGAGGTAGATTCTGGAACACGTCGACTCCGACGTCGACTCAGGCATTTGGCTGAAGATCCCACTTCCGGCTGCTGCTTACGTTGGTTCTGCAGTAGCACAAGGTCGAGCAAAGACAGATACTATACAGACTGCCAAAGATCACGGATTCAAGTGGCGTTCGTTATAAATCTTCATGATTCATGATTCATGGCAGAGATGTTTGCTTTCCCCAGGTTTCCGTTTTCATCATGCCCAAGAGGAGCTGTCTTGGCAATTGCTGACTTCAACTCTCTGTTGCTGTTACAAAAACATATTTCTTCTCACATTTTTTTTCAAAACATATCTCAGTGATAACAATTACTCTCTGCAGTTTTGAACGCGCAGGACTATGTGATGATGACGCAGTGGCTTCCGGATTCTCCAAGTCCTTTGCCAAGGTGTGGCATGGTGTGGCCATACGGCCTAGTCGGCAGCCTTATGCAGCCTTGCAAACACAAGAGGGTCGTGGCACCGTGGCACGATGTGGAGGTACGCCTTTACCCAGGTTGGTGTGGGCGGCATTGTTGTGAACAGCAAGGACCGGAGTTGCAACTGCATACTGCATTTTGAAGTAGGACTGCCTTTAAGATCTTTGTTTGATACTCATTGATACTCTGGTGCTGTCGTCTGTCCTCGGCTCTTCCTTGTTTTAGAGTGTGGTCGGGTGAGGGGCCATTGTACCTCATGTGTTTCTGAATGCCATCAGTTTGCTCAAAGTCAAAGTGGGTCCTCTAAATGTACCTGGCTGATGTCTCCCAGAGTGGAGCACTGCCCGCGCCACCAGGATGAGATCTTGTTGGTTCAAGAGCGAGTCTCCCCGGTGCCGCAATTTGAGGGCTGTAACCCGGTTGCAACACAGAGACCCATGATGCAATGTATGCAATATGAAATGGCTGTAGTGGCAGGTAGTCACTCTGTCCGTGCTCCATGTGGCCACATGTTGAAACTGTTTGAAACCGATGTGGTCCAAGGTTGGAAGGTTCCAGGCCCAGCAAAACATCGTTTTTTTTTTTTTTGGATTCTATTGGCGCTGTTTTTTTGGCGAAGATGTGTGTTGCAGGTGGCTTGGCAGATCCCGGCGAGGATTTTGCCATTGGCTGAGACAATGACACGTACCGCACACCGCATATGACAGGATGCATATACGAATGGTCTATGAGTAAGGAAACCATCACAAATTATCAAAGGCAAAAGATTATGATTTTACTTATTATATGAACGATATGAACTTATGTGAGAATTATGATTTATGATGGTTATGGCATGTTATGGCATGCTGGCCTTGGCTGCAAAGTTCCAGGCGGAGACGGTTCTGAGAGAGGTGCAGGAGGTGCCAAACATTGTTCCTTTCATGTGCCAAACATGTTTAACACTGTTTAACATTGTTTAACACTGTTTAACATGCATTCATGTGCCCTTTCATGTGCCGAACATGTGCCGAACATGTTTCGCATGTTTCATCCTTTCGTTCCAAAGTTCGTTTCAATCTTCGAGGAAACGGGCATCAAAGGCGAACTGGATGGAGCCTTGGCGGAGACACCGAGACACCCAAGGAGTCGCCCCCTTTTTCGCCACTGTTCGGGGCACCCTTTTTGCGCAGCACCAAGGAGTCGTCAGCCTGCGCCACTCGCACAACTTTCGCTTCGGACAGGATGATATGTTCGTCTCAGTGAAAGTCAAGGTGCCATGATATGCCATGATGCCAAGGTTTCGGAAAGGGAAACAAGACACAAAGACGGATAAACATGAGAATTGTACGTTTTTTTTTTTCTTTTTTTGTAGCAATCAGGCAAAACATGGCAACACATTATATAGAGATTTGATTTCACCACAAGTCGCACGGTGATTCAAGGCATTCAAAGCATTCAAAGCGCACTCTCAACATCTCCAGAGTCTGGAAGTCGCACATATTGCACTTTGTTCAAGGCTACAACTGAGTCGATCTGTATCGATCCGAACGAGTTGAGAGATGCGCGATGGATGAGTGAGGCACGAGATTGTCGGGGCGAACCCACAAGATGAGTGCTGTGAAAATGCATAAAATGCCACAATTGTTACGACATGTTACGACCTCCCTTGGATTGCACTTCACAAAGGCTGAGATCAAAGAGCTTCTTGCAGACTCCACTGCGTCATCGCTGGATGGCAAGGTCAGGATGATGTTTGTTTTTTGTCTTTCACAATCCAATTTTTCAATATTTTTCACATGACATGTATTGTTTCGCTCTAGAATGTGTTTTTGCATTTGTTTCTTTCTTCTGAGCAACGTGACCCAACCGTATGTGCAACAGCATGGGACTGCCTCAGAAGGACAACTTGAACTGCCTCTGCAGGTGCCATCAAACCAGTGGAAGGTCATCGAGAAAGCCCTCCACGGCTCAATGATTGAAGGAACTGCTCTGCCAAACTCAAGAGGCGGATTGAACCGGATTAACAGATTGAGTCGGATAGAGAGAGTTTGCAGCTGCTTGGAACTGCTTTGATAAATGGACAAGTGCTAAGCTGCTGAAGCTTCTGGTACATTCCATTGATCTTTTGACATCAAACGACTGCAAAAAGTAGCTGTTCACCAATGTCAACTCTGTTTGCTTTCCTCAGGTGGGAAAATGTCCATGCTGTACACGGGGCCTGCACTGAAATAATTTGCGTTTTCCATTCAGATGCACCAATTTTCTCTCGCGGACAAACTTTTTCACGCCTCTGCGAAGCAGAGATCAGGGCCTGAGCTTCTGGGTCTCGAGCAACGTTGAGCGGCCCTTCGTTTGTGAAAAGAGGATCGATTCGGCGATGATCCACAGACATCGCTGCAGGGATATGCTCGTGGGTTGCATCATGTTGCATCACCAGACATCACTTGTATCTTCGAAATCCAAGCACCGTACCTGGCTGGCAAGGCCCCAAGATCCAAGGCCATGAGAGACACTGACCCAAACTTGAGTTTTTTCATGTTTTTTCGGTTGTCCCAACATTTTGGTGCAGTTTTGCTATGTTTTGCTATGTTTTGCTTGCTAGGCTGTCACCAATCTGATCTTGCATTCAGGTAGCAGAAATTTCTCGCGCGCAGTCTGCTCCATCTTTGGTGCGCAGGGGGGAAACATGGGACCGCGACAGACTGCAAACCGTAGACTCCGTAGACATTGAGTGTTGGCATGTGTTGGCTGCGGCAGATGTGAAGCATTTGACACACTTCAGGTTGGCAGTCGAAAGGGTCTGGGTCCGAAACTCAGAGAATGTTCGTAAAGTATCGTAAAGTCAGGTCATGTGAATTGATCTGAAACTTGAGGCCTTCCCCAAGGTCACCATGTCACCATATACCAAGAATTTTTAGTCCTGGATTAAAGATGGAGAGAGTATGAGAAAGTGGGATCCCTGAAATTTCTTTCTACAGTTCAGCTTGGTTCAGGTTCCTGTTGTTGTAGTTTGACATGCCAAATAGATGCTGTACTGCACCTCTCGAAGTTTCTCCAGGTGATAAGTTCGGGCCTCAGTGGAGTCTGGGTTTTGACGTCGCAATATGTGGTGCCTATGACGTTTTTTAGGGATGCACCGGTTGCCAAGGAGAGAAGGTGATGTGGCCTCGCTGCCGCCGCAGCGATGGGGACAAGAGGTTGGCAAGTCGGATTCTTTCGAGCTTTGGACACGACCAAACAACCAAGAGTGTCTCAATCAAAAATCACAGCAAAGACATTCAAAGACATTCAAGTCACTGAAACGTTCACTTCCCTCCAAATCCTTCTGACATATCTTGTTTCTTTCAAACAGAAACCACATTTGGGGAACTTGAATTTTGGAAGGCCCTAAAACAATAGTCCATCTCAGAGCAGAAACTTGAGGATCTCTCTTTTTCAGACATCGAGCAACTTCTTCGCTAGAATTTGCTTGGTGCCAAATGCCACAGGCAGGAAATCGCTTCAGGATCTATGCTGTGGCCAGTTACTCAGTTTTCACTTCCAATGATGTATGCTACAGTTGGATACAGTTAGGGAATATGGGTTTGCCAAGTAGTTTGAGAATAAGGGTACCTCGAAATCCCATCGTCAATCATCATTTTCCACGCATTTGTCCTTCTCCCTCCGTTTTTGGAAGCAGCCATATATTCATATAATATATATATTATATATATATAAATTATATTCCTGAATCAGCCCCAAGATGGCCATGTGGCTATGCTCTGTGCCAAGGCCAAGACAGGGCCCGATCGCCAAGTGCACAGCAGGAGAAGGCAGATTGGCCGAATGATTTATTCATTCGGCCACAGCCACCTCTTCCAACAGTGCCCATACTGTGCAGATCACACTGTGCCAGGCCGAATCCTGGTCAAGGACTCCCTTTCAAGCCGCGAGCTGATTTTTGGCCATGCAATGGCAATTGCAGAAGGAAGCATCATCTCAAATATTCTCAAATGCATCAAGTGATATCACATGTTTCCCCGAAAAAATGTCGATCGATTTCTTGAAACACTATATAATCTAGATGCCAGCGTTTGCAGGATGATTAAACATGATTAAACATGATTGAAGTTTACTTGAGCTTTTGCTCTATCCAATATATTCAATCCAATCTGGAGTCCCGCAAGCCCCTTGAGGTGCAAATTGTGCTTGAGGATGCATAAGCTTTGCCCAGGGCATGATGTGCTTGAGTGATGTAGGGACGTCGTGACGTAGTCAGTGATCGTTTCACTTCAGCGGCCAAAGGCTTGCGCTGAAAAAAGGATCCGCTATCCGCTATCCGCTCATCAAATAGGCCAAGACGAAAGACTTCCAAGCCTTGAGACCTGTCATGCCCCATCATGCCCCATCGTCTTGAGGTACGCTATGGAGCACTACAACCTTGAAAAGGACATTGCCTCTGATCTGAAGGAGCAATTTGAACTCGAGTGCCCAAACTTTGCCGACTGTGGGACACAGCATAAAACATGCAGAACACTATGGACTGTGGCACGGCACAGCACAGACTCGAGGTATGGCCCCACTTGGCACTGCTTGGTCGGTCGCCACTTCTCCAGCTATGCTGGGAGCCCTGGCAGCTTTCGCAGCTTTACATCGGCATTCCATCGGCAAAAGATGAACACTTGCTGTCACTTGCTCATCTTCATTGCCTCAGGTCACGCACGAAAAGAGCTGCTATTGCCACTTGGACGTCAGATTTTAGCAGATTTTTTTTAGCTGCTTTGGAATGCTTTGAACTTCGGGTGAAAAGTCACAACTATTGAACATACAAAACTGCACCCCCCTGTGCAAATTTAAGGCTACTTCTACATCGGACAAATGGGTGCTTTCCTTAGTGGCCTACAGTGACTTAGTCGCCGCATGGCTTGATAGAACGATGCAGAGGTGCGAGCAACCCAGCCATTTCTTGTGCTACCTCCAGCTATTCGCTGCAGGTGTGATGCTCTTCAAGACACCATGAGGCAACAGGTCAGAAAGTGCAGCGGATAGCACAGCCAAACAGCGCCAAAGTGCAGCGATTCGCAGCTCAAAGCCACAAGGCATCACAAGGCCATGACCAAGTCGAACAGGCGATGAATTTGCACCGTCTGCATATGTCTGCATACTCTCATACATTTTTGCAGCGATAGAAATGATTGTTCAGGGTATGACAGTGACTTTTGCAAAATGTGGTAGTGATTGTGTGAGAAAAGGCAACCGATCTACTTAATACAAATTATAAATGAAATTTATCTCAAGAGCACGCGAAAAGAATTGAGTGCATTTGCTTCAAATAGCATTTGTACGATGTATGTCTCACTGACTGACTTGGACCTTGTGCAAGGGAAAAACTGCACATTTCAGTGTTTTGCTGGTCTTCTGTCAATTTCCGTTCGCCTTTTTCGCAGCATGTGTTAGCACGTGCGAGCTCTCTGTCAGCCTGCCAGCCTGCCATCAGCCATAACCCCGGTGCTGACAGTTCGAGTATGACTTTCCACAACTTACGCAGACTCAGCTCAAGGAAGGCTCACATTTTGATTTGCCTCCTTGGGTTGTGACCATGCGACATGCTTAAGGCCTCCGCTTGTTGCAGTTACAGTTAGAGTGCACTCAAATTGGTTTGAGGAGCCAGATTACTCCGACAGTTGGAGTCATAAATATGCGTTGTGCCAGTGTGCCATGTGGTATGCTATGTGCTGTGTTATGCATTTTGAGAAGTCAGAGCAGGGCTGGATGTGTGCCATGACTGACATGTTTCGCGTTGATTTGAGTGGCCGACAGGTCCTGACATTGTTGTCCTTGGGCCTAGCCCATGGATTTGGGAACGCAAGTCAAGGCATTCTGGTGGAACGGGAGTGTAGCAAGAGATGTGAACTTGTTTCTAGAGAGGTTCAGTTTGCAAGAGCAGACATTTGCCACGTCCTATTCATGAAGTGTCATGGCCCGCGATTGCTGAATGCATGACATGAGTGACATGACACATGTCGCATCGTCAGTGGTTTTTGTCTTTTGCATCTTTCACAATTCTTTGCAGGAGCCGTCCATCTTGGCGCAGCGCCAGAATCGAGAAACGTCGCCCGACACAGGCGCTGTGTTGGCCCGACTTGATCAACTTGGCCTGTTGCGGGGCACACGAGCCTTTTTCACCTCATGTTGCTCGTTTTAGGTTAATCCATCTCTATGAATGTTGCTCGTTTTTGCCTGTAGTCCAGCCACCTGTCTCGATAGATTTTGCTGCCATAGCCTCTTAATTATATTTCTTTCATCATATTCGTGGCTACCTGTTCGCAAAGGCCTTGCAAACCGAGACCTGTTTGTTCACACTTGGTGGACGGGCGAATTGATTTGCCAGAGCCCCAACATACTGAGTCTCGGATACCCTCGGATACATCTGACCAGGGAAGCAAGGGGCATATGTCCATGGCTCTTGCTGCCGGTTTGGTTTCATGAAATGCCTAATGTATCATAATGTATCTAATGTCATAATGTCCATACATTCTCCAGGAATGCTTTGGACCGCGCGCAGGCGCAAGAGAGTTTCGATGCCTTTGTTTTGCATTGCATTTCTGAAAGCGACAAATCAATCTATGTATTGATGGTGCTTTACGTCAATGGACACATATGGAATTTAGAGCCTCTGAAAATCATCCACATCATAGCCACACATATATCATCATATATCAATCCATCTCACATATCTCACATCCATAGATATCCATAGTCCATAAATGTCCATAATTTCAACATATTTCAACGTATAGCCCCTTCCATCGCGTCTCGCAGGGATGGGCCTTGGCAAGGAGCTCCGCGGATCCGTCCCCGGTGCTGATCTTCCTCAAAGCTCCCACGTCTGGGACACCCGGGATGGAAATCCGTTTTCGACATCGATGACATCGACATCCCACGGGAACCGGAAAAAGGGAAAAAGAATCCAAAGGATAAGATGGATAAGATTGGAATGATTAGCTTTGAGTTTGCAGTGCTCAAGCCAAACATCGTCATATATTGTCATGCTTCACAATTTTTCAGTGTTCCATAGTTTTCCTGTTTTCAGTGCTGTATGCTGAATTTTATTTGATCGTTTTGTTGCGATTTATTGTGCTTCACATGACAACCGCATTTCACCGAGGTTTGTCTCGCAGATCGTAGTGCATTTGATTCATCAAGGATATCCAGGCACAGCATCACTCTATCACTCTGTCACTATGTACTAACTGTCTTCATGCAAATATTCCGCATGCATCTAACACGCATTCTTTTCCCATACACTTAATGTGATTGTGACATCTCCAAGACTACTTTTCTTAAATCATTTGCGACCAGTGGCAACGTCATATACGTCATATACGTCACGTTTTGTCATAATAATATATACCTAAGGAACCCATAGTCTGAAAAATCTTGGGGTTCGTTCCGAAACCCGAGGTTTGCGATGGAAACCCGAGGTTTGTGATTTCCAGAATTTTGAAAGATTTCGAAAGATTTCGAAA
>Ga0126342_10020573_pt1 | contig 11090 bp, 11 predicted proteins | sample Cyp1metagenome_FD_92528 | JGI IMG/M metagenome (GOLD analysis project Ga0126342, IMG submission 92528) | Coral microbial communities from Lord Howe Island, Old Settlement Bay, Australia - Cyphastrea 1 metagenome | ecosystem: Host-associated > Invertebrates > Cnidaria > Coral ...
ATATATATTATACATGTTATATATATATATATATTATATATATAATACATTGAATATATTCAATATATTAACGACTATATTACATATATTATATATCATAAATATATATTGAATGTATGGAATATATTAAATATATTACATATATTGAATATTATATAGATTATCAGTTATATTTTTTACATATCATATACTATATATTGTATAAATTATTTATTTATATGATATATTATATACAATGTATAATATGTTATATATTATATATTATATATTATATATTATATATTATATATTATATATCTTATACCATATATTATATATTATATATCATATACTATATGTTAAATATTATATATTACATATTACATATCAAATATTGTATTATATCATATTGTATTTTAGTTTATATCATTTCATACTAACTAAGTATTATATTATATATAGGACACAGCCAGGTCTTCACTGGGCCCACCTTCACGTCTCGGCCATGCCAACGGTGCAGCGATGGGCGCCCATCTTCTGAGCGAGGGATACCAAGTGGCGAGGCACAGATAAGTTTAATGTATGTGATGTATATAATATTCATAAATCTATATATATATATGTATATATGTATGTGCATATAGATAATTATCCTGAAATAGATAGAATATGGGATGTTCACAGATATAACATGATATAACCATTTGAAAAGGGGATGTCAAAATTACCATATTCATCCATATTCTATCTGCTCCAGGATGATTATGTACACATACACTGTCAGGCAAGGCAAGTGATGATTGTGGCTGGATATTCTCATACTAAGAGATATGCTCAATTGATCGGTTTGTTGGGAAGATTTGCGGTTGACATGACACGCTGGTTGGAAAGTCCAGGTGTTCTTCATCCAATTCTTGGAAATTGCTAGGGGATTATCATTGGAAATCATAACATCAAACCAATGCAATTGGCGAGGGTCAATACAGTCCATTGCCCCCAGAAATCAAATAATATATGATGTTGAGTTTGGGGACCAAACAAATTGGATAATTGGCTTTGTTTAGTGTTGCTAAGGATGGGACTGTTCCGAAAAAGGGTCGCCCGGGTCTGGGTCAAGTCATTCGGATACCAATCGAATTGGTTGCTCATCATCATCATCATCATCATCATCATCATCTTATTATTATTATAATTCATCTTCATCTGCATAATCATCGTCATCACCATCTGCACCTTCATCTGCATCATCATCATCATCATCATCATCAAGACATCCATTTTGATTGGTGTTAAGTTTTGAGTCCTAGCATCCCAGGCCAACCTTTCTGGTCACCTTGGCATGTCACTCGCCAAGACTCAGCAATCTGGAGGCTGCTCTCATGATCCGGAGGCTGCGGCTAAGCCGGGAAGGCTTGAGCCTGAGCCCTCTGGCCGCGGTGGAGAAATGTGAATCCCCCAAGTGAAAATGTGGCTGTTACCACGTCATCGTTGACTTCAACTATCTCCATCAAATCTACACTTTCAGTCCATATTGACCGTTATTTTGTTCACATGTTTTCCAGCTTCCACTTGCAAGAGCCCATCTTTTTGAGTTTCTGTCATTGGCATCGCAACCACCCTGCACCTGAAGTTGCGCTTCTTCCTCCGCCACCAAGCGCTCCTTCCAACCTGGCAAATCGCTCAGTTCCATGTGGGGATGGGTCAAAATTTACTGTACGTTTCGTCTTGTTTAGTTTTGACCATACCCAATTCTAATTATAGGATATTATAGGGGTACCCAATGAATATTGAACTATCAATGGTGATGATAATGGTTAGTATTACCCTCTGGTAATTTAACCTAGCTATTGAAAATCACCATATTTAATGGTTATATTTGGTTATATCATATAGCTATGTTAGTTTACCAGAGGGTAACCATCCAATTATTGGGGTACCCAATTTGACCCATACCCCTTGGTGAATTTTGTCGGTGAAATATGGTGAAATTGGAAAAATCAGACCTCCCAACGTCTTGCAGGTAAAATAGCAATATGTTGCAATGGAATTAAGTTGTCCATGTTTAGAGCCCATCATGTCAGCTACCCCCAAAACGAGCAAACAAATCAGAAAGGAAAGATCCTACAGAAATAGTGATGCAGTACCCTCCAGTAAAAAATCATTCAGATCGATATTTCAAAACTTGCATCATGTGCATGTGGGAAACCATGGGAAATCTCCAGATCTATGTTGTGCCTGGGTCCACCGGTACCAAGTCCTCAGTGTGAAAATGCGGGAAGTTCCATGGAGAAAACCCAAGGAAAATCATGAAAAAGGTTGGAAAGTCGAAGTCCTCTGAGTTTCTCCCCTGGCATCATGCTACTTCATGATGTCAGCCTCTTCTGCACACACACACTTACACCAGCAAGTGTACCTACCTTAAACTTACACTTCTTCAGAGCCCAGGTGGGAATTTTTCAAGGTGCTACTGCTACACATTTGATAATATTGCTTGGAGCTATCCCTGTGACACATTGATAGGACATGGCAGAACGATACCATCAACTGTGTTTGTTTTTCCCAGGTATCGGTATCACCCCATGACCCACCAAGGTAGCGACCACAGCCATCTTCCCTGGCGACATCATGCATGAATCTTCGAATCTTGATTTGTTGATCGACGGATCAGGCGCCCTTCAATATTGGATGACCAAAGACCTCGGGTCAATATTGGGCTTTAAATGTTGACCCATACCATCCCATACCCGTATCTGCTTGATTTTGCAAGCATCAAAGAACTTCTTCCAAGAGTGTCCTGCAGAGTCTAGCAGTGGTAGTGACGGAAATGCATGACCTCACCTCCATTCTCAATCACCATCAGCTGAAGCTTGTGCAAAATGCTAGGGTCATCAATTGGAAGGTCAGTTGTGCCAAGGCCGGATGTCAAATCACAAGAAATGATTACGTAGACCATCAAGTACGATAATGCACTATACATAGTACATTGTAGTACTATATTATCAGTGTTGGTCCAGAAATCGGGACCATGGTATACCCCAATTTGGTGACCATAAAATCCTGGGAAAATATGACGTTCTCAACCACCAGGTCTTGGTGTACTCTGTTAGACTCCCATCCCGGAAACCCATGGTTCCATGGGCCGGCGATGGGGCAGGTCACGATTTTTAGTTCACTCCCAAATGGATCCAAATGGAATGTTTTTGGTAAACCCCCCTTTGGAAAATTCAGAAAATATTAGGAAAGTATAGTTAGAAGACGAGTTTAAGGGGCAAAAACTACTGTTCTATCTTTTTGTGGACTGCTATCATTTTGGAATATGAAAAATGGATCCCTGGATCTAGGATCGACACCCCTGCCTTGGACGCGTTTCTTCACGTCCTCGATCGATGGATCACTGATATCTGATATCTTGAGAAAGTGTATTAGTGATTATTAGATCAGATATTATATTGGTCAACGCTAATAATGGCTAACAATTAGATATCAACTGATATTATATTGGTCAACAAATATTAGTGTACTATTAGTCAACAAACAACACTGATATCATTAGTTCCTATTGTTTCTTTCCAAGAAAAAACGTTGTGGCCTGCTGATTTTCCCGGAAATCTCCACCGTCGCACCTGGATGCGGAAAAGCATGTTGCTGCAGGACAACTTTGCCTGGCTGACTGGCTGGTTATGGCTGGTTTTTCCCATCCGAAAGTTGAGACATTCGGAAAAAAGAAAAAAACTTGAAATCTCAACTGCTGTCTAAACTGGTGTCAGAACTTTCTGAGTTGACTATTAGTTGACATATGTATGACATATGTGCGAAGGGCTCTAAATGATTGACTCCGAAACAATGAATCCTGAAATGACCAATTTTGTGGGGTTCACTGGCAATCATGTGCTCTGAGGCTGCCTTCCCTTGGAAGATTGGCAAGGCATCCAGATAGCATTTTGATGCATGTTCTGTTCTATCATGTTTGGAATTTCTGAAGGTCAGTTCTTCATAAGTTTCACCAACCGGAGGGCTCCCCGGAGGCTCCGCCTGAGCACCCAGTGTGGCCACTTGCCAGTCAGCTTGTTCAGACAGCGTCACGATCACCACCTGTGGCTATGGATTGTACAGCCTCACGTGTTGACACCAGCGGCGGATGCTTTACCGATGCTGCTACGCCAAGAAACCTGTTTTAGAAGTTAACCTTTCTGAGTGACAATGTCTTGCACCATGGAAAGCTCTTCCACCAAAAGCTTTTACACCGCATCACACCAAAACTAGTTGACACCCAGCAGCCTACAACGGGATGTTCAACACCTTGAAACTCAGACACCAAGAAAGTGTCTGGACCACAGTTTTTACGCCTAGCAGCAAACCCTTACGCAATGTTGCCAGGAACTTTCTCCATCAGGATGTTTTACGCACAGCCTTCTACAAAAGGAAGCTTTGATGGTTTTGCTCTACTAAGGCGTGCTTGCACTTTAAGTTGGTTGCGGTACCTGGATTACACCAGGACTATATAGAATCTATATAGATAAACACCATGAAACACCATGCTTTGCAGGAGAAATCTCTTCGTTTGCATTGCGCTTTCTGGAGCAAACTCAGCTACCGTTTACTCCAGACTGTTCACATGGAAAATTGCCCAGAAGCTGTAAGCAAAAGGTGCTGCTACAAACAGCTCAACAGGGGGCATTTGGTGATCCGATTCCAGCCTGCTGTGAGCCGCGCTCGGAGGTAGTGACCTCATGGACACGTAGCGCCGGCTGTGGCGAGAGGTCGCACGTTGCCTCCTCCGAGTAGGCTTCGTCATCCTGCACCAAAGGATCGCAGCCACCAGGCCGCCAGTCACCATCAAGTGGGGGGATTTCATCAGTCAAGTGCTCAATCATCCAAACCCATGAATCTGGGTAAATTATAATATTTCACTAACCTGAAATAAGGCCATTTGGGGATGATTTCCCTTACTAACCATGATTTCCAGTGAGGTCGTAGTGAGGTCGTTATAATTTACCCAACGCTTCTTGGTCCCAGGGTTCATAGCCCCGTTATAATTTACCCAGATGAATTCTCATATCTTTTGGGGGAATTTATGGTGGTGTCATATGGTGTCCATCCATCTCGTTGCTTTTCCTCCACGGCTTCAACTCCCATCACGAGCATCGGAAACGGGTACCAAACATGCTGGCTGGTGCATTCGATGGCAGAAATCTTGGAGATAGTATGAGATCTGATCTGGAACGTATAGAATAACTTTGCCGCTCCCCTGCAGTAGGTCACATGCATATAAAGTCTACAACTATATATATATATAATTTAATATGCTGTTTTCTTCTGTTTTCTTCCCCAACACACATCTATCATGCTGCCATCTCTGTATTCCATCGCTCTTCAGCGCAATCAGCTCACATGTCGGCACTTCTGCTCATGGGTCTTTCTTTTAAAGGCTGGGCGACCCAGCAGGATGCGAATCCCAAGTGCAGGCATGGCAGGCACTGCCGGAAACTGTACCACTGTACCACTGTACTAGAGAGCACTCCAAACCCAAGTGCCTTGGTATTCATCGTGTTCATCCCTCAGGGGTCGATCTTGCAACTTCTTCAAAGCTGTCTTGATATCGATACCTGGCTGCCAATTAGGATCACAACCGGTGCACATTGCTTCCACGAAACCAAACAACACTTGAGCCTTGAAGTGGTTGCTGAGCCATGGCCCTGCTCTCAAGCCCATTCTGACTCCAGCCGAGGAACCTTTGTGAATAACTTCGTAGACAGAAGCGCAAATTGGCATTTCAACACCAAGTTTTTCTGCCAGCAAATGGACTGCCAGGCTCGTCTTGACGCCCTCTGCCACTGCCAAATCTTTGTTGAAGTTCTTTGCAGACTCGTCTTGGCTTCTCCTGACGCTTTGGATCGTTGCTGTGGACATCTTTCGCAGGGATTTTCGGAAGGGGTGTTTCTCTTCTCCACGTCTGCGCTCTAGCTGTGGTCTTCAATTTTTTTGGTGGGGTCCGTTGGTCAGACCTTCCAAAATATGTTTGTCTGACCAAACACTCACTACACTGAAGACCGATGATACGACGTCGAAGGAAAAAATATTGCAAACGCTAATCATAGTAACACATTCCAAATGGCCTTGTCCGAAAATTGGCTACCCCCCAAATCCCATGGCTACTCTCGAGTTACCCCCATTTAAAAAAATGCAATTTTAAACCACCCAGTCATCCCCCTTGTGTCCAAGGCTCTTGTGCTCAGGAACGGCGTTGGATGCCATCGCATGGCCCACGGAATAGTTTCTGGACAAATTGCTGCTGCAGGTCAGTACCAAGTCTCCCACCCCTGGCAGCGAATTGCGCGTCGCGGAACGTTTCGCTGCGTGCTGGGCTGTGTCGTTGAAGTGTGGTTTGGTTATAGGCGTTTGTGAATCAATATCGTTCCGGTTAAAAATTCCACAAAGTGGTGGCAATTTCCCATGTTCAGAACGCCCAAAAATCATATTGGTTGTGATATATCCCCTTATATCCGCATTTGGATATGTTTGGCTGGTTTACTGGGGGGTGCATACCAGTTAGCAAGATTTAATAAGTTGCTACTGACCATGTTATATCGCACTTGTATCTGGATCATATATCATGATTTACATTTGTTTACATATACATATAATATACATATCATATACATATCATAACATAATACAGTAATGTGTATAGATGGATCTAAATCACTTAAAAACTATATCCCACGTTATGGATCATATCCTGCTATGGGATGCGCCTGCGAGTCCGGTGATGGTGGAGGCTTTGCCGCCCTTCTTCACCACCAAACGGGTCATCTCTGCGAGGCCTGGGGAAGCTCGAAAGATAGCCATTTTTGGTGGGGAAAACCATGGATAAACCATGGATATATGATATAAACCATAGAAATTCTGGCGGTCCGCGCTTTTTTGAGACCAAACCAGATGGTTTCACTTACTTTAAAGATTACTTTGAAAAAGTGCTCAGAGGGGATTGCAACCAGGAAAATCAGGAAACATGGTGATTATCACTGTGATATTGAAAAATAGGAGATTCCCCAAAGTCACTTCCAGAGTCTGTGGTGCAGGGTCGATTCGGAACGAGTGTAATCAAAACAAGCAGCATCTACGAATTCAGAACTGACCGTATAGACGTTGCAACTCAAAATCAAAACAGAGCTGAAACAGAGCTGAATACAACTCAAAACAGAATCAATCCCATGATGACAGTTCATGCCATCTCCTAATATGCAATATCTTGGACCCCTAAAATGGTTAGATCATGTTAGATCCAATATAAGTCCGGGCTTCTGAGGTGTGTCTATATACAGTAATAGGTTTCTTGGGAAGGGGATACAGAACCGGAGCCGTGGATCATCTCCAGAGTTCCGACCGTCAACGCACCCATCATCCTACGGACGTTTTTCGAGAGGTATGTTCCATGAAAATCCATTGAACTGCCAGATGATCTTGTTGATGATTCAATGGATTGGTTTAAGGGAAAATTTACAGGAAAGCCCCATATTTAATGGGGAAATCCATGGTTTCCTGTAAAATTTCCCTTAATCCAATCCATTGAATGATATATCACATTATATCCCCATTATATCACCAAAGAGTTGGTTTAAACCATTTTTCTTGCTTCACATCGGATATAGTTTTCTTGTATAATTGGTTCACGTTGGTTCTATATCTCCTAATAAATCCCCATTCATATAGCGGAAATCTCTCCCCTTTAGTTCCCCATCCTGTCATATCCATTATATCAATTATTTCCCATCATATCATCCATATAATTTCATATAATCATATAATCTCACCAGTTGATCATTAATCATTATATAATCTTCCAGTTGCTAGAAACTTCCACGTCTTCCATGGGTGCAAATCCTCCACACCGGGACCATCCTTCCCATCCTTCCCTCCCAAAAACCTCCGCACCTCGCGTGATCAACGCGGCCCGCGCGTTGGCGCCGAAGCCGAAGCCGTCCGAGGCACCGCAGGCGATGGCCAGGACGTTCTTCAGCGCGCCGCAGAGCTCCGCGCCGATGACGTCCGTGGCGGTGTAGACGCGGAAGTTCCGCGTGGCCAAGGTCACCTGGACCTGTTTGGCCACCTGTGGAGAGAGATGGGATGGGGATACTATATATGGATATTATGATATTGAAATGTGTATATATATAGAGAGAGAGAGAGCTGGATCTGTATATTGTAGATGTGTATCATGTATCTTGATGATTCTTGATGTATCTTCATGTCATCAGAAACACATATAAGCCGTGGTTCAATTAAAGTTCATGAAGTGCATGAAAGTCACGCATGTCGCTGAGATGTTTTTTTGTGTTTGGCCCCAATTTTCTCTGACCTCCGAGCCTCCGAGTCATGTGCAGCACAGGTTACACTTGTGGGCAAGCCAACTCCGATCTCTTTGGCAAACGAAGGGCCACTGACCACTGCCAACTTTGCGTGGTACTTTCCAGGCAGTTCATCCACAAGGATTTCATATGGAGTTCGCAGACTCTCTTTCTCGATACCTCCAACATGGCATCCAAGGATGACTTGGATAGGATCAACACGTCATGAACATCAGCAAAGTCATGAGAACATGTGAGAACCATGTGTCTACGGAAGGTGGTGGATCAGTGGATGTGAATTAATGTGAGTTACGTGTGTTTCTTTGCTTTGCTTGAATGCCGTTCCGGACATTAGAACAATGGGTCTATACATTATATTATATTATATATATATATATATTTATAGACACATTATATTGTATAGATGCATAATGATGCATATATAATCTGCATTCATCCTTCAGGAATCTGCACTGTTTCGACCTGGTGATGGGTCTACTGGAAAGGAAGTGCTGGGTCGATGGCAGTGAACCATCAGATTTCCATGAGGTCCACCCTCATTTTCATGGGTTCATTAAATGTTGAATAGGGTTTTCATGTTCCATCATCTCTTCATGGATCTTCATGGCATATCCTGGAATTTCAGAATGATTCTTTCATTTAAAGTTACATAAAGTTACTATACATATGTGCGGCGTCCGTCTTTTTGTCAACAGGCTTTTCTGGCGGGCCTTTGCTGCAGCAAACCAAAGGGACCCACCAGGGTAAGTGGCTCTGGTACTCCACCAGCCATTTCTCAATGAAGGGTGTCGGAATGATCAAGTAGACCCTGGGCGTCGGAATGCTTTTCAATGAGAGATCGAAGACTTCACAACCCGAATGGCCCCATGCCCGATGCATCTGGATGAACTACCATTCACCAACCCAAAACATGCTTTGAAGCATTGTACCAAGTGGTTTCAAGATGATGATGCTCCTTTCTTGGCCACAAATGACAACAATGGATTCAACATTGCTTGGCTGCGTTGGCCATATTATGTAATTATTATGTCCACACCAACCTTTTCTCTCAACTGAGGCACTGTTCAGCGCCATTGACAGCGTCTGCCACGTTGCTACTTGCGATGATTTTCTGGCTCAATGGAATTCCTGGGCAAGATTGCTGCCGAACTTGAATGCCACATCTAAGACATCTCTGTTTGGTGAATGTACAAACAAAGGATGGAGTTGAAAGCCAATTCCTGCCTGCCAAATAGATGCTGTTCTCATGCTTCTCATTGATGCTTTGAACCACCTGCCAAGGACGGTTTTTTGGGGTCGCCAGATGGGCCTTGTCTACTAGGAAATGCACAACGACGCCAACAGTTCCACCTCCTCTTCTCTGGCCCACAGCTGCACTGTAATTCCTTTGTTGGCCAAATGATTGGCCATTGCAGTTCCAAAGGCGCCTGCGGCGATGAAAAACGATTGGAGATCTGTGTTTCAAGAGTGGGAGTTGAAACACAGAAAGTCAATGATACCAATGAAACCCAGCAGTTTGGCCGCTTCAGATTCGTAGACATATGATATATATATATATATATTATAGATATATATAATAATATATGTAATTATATGTAGACATGCACCCAATGCACCCCCAGAAAAACCCTTCAAAATCAATGGAACTGTCAGCAGAAAGTCCGGCCTCCGCCAAGAACCGCAACTTTCCGAACAGGGGAGGGTTGGTGCGCTGGGCCACGCTTCGGAGAGGGCCCTTGGGGGGGCCCCATCGGTGGCGGTTTCGGACCGCTGGGCCCGCTGGGAATGCTCATGGCAAGGCCACGCTGGGCAGTGAAGATGAAAGGAGTTGAAAATCATCCAAGATTTCAGGCATTTCATGGAACTTCAATGATTCTCATGATTTTCATTGTAGGCCAAGTCGAAGTTGCTTGTTCAACCAGCTATGAACTTTGATTTTTCTCAAGTGTAGCATGGATGTCATGAGCAAAGGGTGACATACAGGGTGCTCATTTGACTCGTTCTTTAAAAATGCCAGCAGAATGACAAAAAGAGAGGTTCCGCCGCTTGCGCAAAGTGTGTTGATTCACCGCCCGGTCACATTGGTACGATGTTGAGAAGCTACGTAGGTTTATAGTTTATACACTTCTGTGTTACAATAGGTCACATGGAGGTTTCCATAAATGGGGTACCCAATAGCTGGATGGTGTATAAGGGGGTACCGCTATTTTAGGAAACCCCCACATCGGCATCGCAGAGTGTACCACCCAAAAAAAGTGTCTAGATCCGACACAAGTTTGAAAGAGCAAAGGCGCCAATACGATAGATGGGCAATCACGCATGGTTGTCCATTACTGGTATCATGATTCGGCAATCTGTTGATATATTTGCTTATATCTTGGTCAATCAACTTGAGAGGGGGAACACGAAAGGTAGGTAAGCAAGGAAGGAACCGAAGAAAAAATAAAGGGGAGAGGGAGGGAAAAATACATAAAGTGGAGTCTGGTAAAAGCGACGCGGCCATTTTCTTTCCAAAAATATAAAGGGGAGTCTAGTAAAAGCGATTAAAAGGCTTCGGCGATGTGGTTGGTGGTAGTTGTGGTGTTGGTGGTGTTGGTGGTGCTGGTGGTATTGGTGTTATTGGTGTTGTTGGTATTGGTGTTGTTGGTGTTGTTGGTGTTGTTGGTGGTGGTAGTGTTTCTGGTGTTGTTAGTGTTGTTAGTGTTGTTGGTGTGGTTGGGTTTGTTGGTGGTGTTGGTGTTG
>Ga0126342_10020574_pt1 | contig 11090 bp, 12 predicted proteins | sample Cyp1metagenome_FD_92528 | JGI IMG/M metagenome (GOLD analysis project Ga0126342, IMG submission 92528) | Coral microbial communities from Lord Howe Island, Old Settlement Bay, Australia - Cyphastrea 1 metagenome | ecosystem: Host-associated > Invertebrates > Cnidaria > Coral ...
CACCCCACCCCCCACCCATGAATACATGCCCCAACCGACAGCCACAGCATAGCATCTACTTCATGTGCAAGTTCACATGAACGTTAATACAGGCCCCACCCCACCCCAACAAAACACGACGGCCGTCTAAAGGCCGTGGTCCAACTATATGTAACTGAGGTTTCAATTTTGCGTTGTTTTTTTTGGTGAGCTGACACTATGCTTTTGGGGGTATGCCTGTGTCCTGGTGCCATCTGGTGCCATCTGGTGCCATCTGATGCCATCTGATGCCATTGTGGTTGTGCAATCCGGCAGCTACTTTGCGCAGTGGACTTGCTACGTCAAGACTGCTTTTGGCGGATAATGAAGCTTTGATCTCGGTGCCAAGAGAAAGAGATGTCAAAGGAAAGAGATGTTAAGAGAAAGTTTTCCTTTAGCGTACATATTATAGGCACAGACTTTGCGCAACATGCTTATTCATTTCCATGTGCATGTACAATCTATGCAATGTAACGTCATGTAGTGTAATGCAATTGTCATGTGATGTGATGTGGTGCAATGTAATGGAATGCACTGCAATGGAATCTAATGTAATGTAATTTAATTTAATGTGACATAACGGTGTGTAATGGTGCGCAATGGCATGTAATGATATGTAAAGGTATGCAATGGTATGCATTGGTATGCATTGGTATGTATTGGTGTGTATGTATGTATGTATGTATGTATGTAATGTAATGTAATGTAATGTAATGTAATGTAATGTAATGTAATGTATGTATGTATGTATGTATGTATGCAGGTATGTATGTAACGTGACGTAAAGTAGCGCAACGCAACGTAACGTAATCTATCTTAGCGTAACGTAACGTAACGTAACATAACGTAACGTAATGTAAAAAAGCGCAAAATAGCGTAAAATAACGTCACGTAAGGTAATGTATACATATATATACATATACACCATATATGAGACCTGCCGTTTTCTTACCAAGGAAAACTGGAGATTGGACTGCCATGGACGTTATCAACCACTTGTAGTTGAGATATTTCATGGTGCACTGATTTGCGAATTGTTTTTTGTCGGATGATATTCAGCTTGGCAGAAAGGTGACAGCCAATCAAAGGTCTGTTTTCAAAGGATACCTAAGTTTGGCAATCCTGGTGTAGATGCTTCGCACTCTTTGTGTCATTTCTCCGTTCACCTGAATGTCCAATGTCCATGGCCCAGGCGGGTTGGTCTCCAAAGAGATGAGCAGATGCTCGGTGACGCAAATCTGGGACCCACACCTCTTGGAAAAGGTTCTATCGATAGGGAATTGTCCATTGCCACGTTTGCCGGGAGGCTATCTTAAGAGAACGGTCGTATTTTGCACGTGGGATGACCGTCCAACACAGTTTGCAAGACCTCAGAGAATCGTTTCATGGATTCATTGGCTGCTTAGTGCCAGATGCCAGGTATCCGTTTCCATTTTCAAGTTTAGTGGAATACAAGTCACCATCTTTCCAACCAAACACCATCAAACTGCTTATGATAATGTGTCCATCCTTTGAAAGAACATTAGTTGTCAATTAACATCAGATCCTGGATACATATCCTGTATAATCCTTGATGAAACTTCAGTTTTTGCTGGATGCGACAACCAAAGCCTCACTGCTGTCTTTTTCAGGAGTGGTGGCCATCGATGTGGAGGCGTTCTGTCAAACTGTGGCCGAAATGCACGATATCAAGGAACAGGCCATCTATTTGGCCCAGCGCCTCAGTTGAGATATGTCCTCGTTGACCGAGATGATGATTAAGTATGCTGCATTAGGATGGCTATGGGTCCAACATGTTTAGGTGGTGAATGGTTGATGGGGGATAAGGTCGATGCCAGTTATGATTTTTCCATCTAAATTGGGGATGATCATCCATAATTACCAGCAATTTTGATTTAAAATCCTGGATACCTGATCGACTGACCTTCCCCAATCCTTACCCATAATTAGCTGTGGAGCGATATCAAGCCCCGGTGGACGGCAGATGAAATAGACATGGATAGGCCAGTTTGCAAGCAATGGTGTTGTATCCAGAAATCTGGTTCACATCCCACCGCTTCACGTGTTTTGTTCACTTTTGGGTCGTGACCATAGAATCGATGTCAGTGGCAACATCGACAGTGCGTAGGGACCCATGATGTGGCTCCCAGGGCTTTCAATGGATTAGATGTGTTGAAATTAGAGTTTTTGCACCATTGTCTACAATAGGGATCGGGCTGCATTTTCTGCCAGCCGATCCTTATCCTGTTGTGGCTCAGCATTCCGCTAAGGAATATAATTGAGGAGATGAACACCGACTCTTGGACCATGAGAATATCAGGGGACGGCTGGCTTTGGGACCCAAAGAAACCATTGTGTTTACAGTTCTTTCCCTTGGAAACAGTCTCTGGGATTTCCCCCGGATGTTTTTGTTCGAAGATTCAAGGACTGCCTTGGTTGAATCTCTGCAGGCAAGTGAATTGAACGACCTTTGGCAATTCCATGTAGAGGAGCTGGGAATGGGGATGTGTTCGTGATGACCTTTGAAGTATCGGATGGTCCAAAGCCACACTTTTCGTCCATCGATCACTTTTTGAGCCGTGGCGGCCCTGGCGCTTGGCTGGCAGGACTCAAGTCAACTGGGAGCAGATCCCAGTGAAGTGATCAATCCACTCAGTCCGCTGGTGCGATACTGGGCACGTCACTTGGCTACGCGGTCAGTTTAGCTCGTGTTATTGCTACTTAATGATGGTTAACGATGATGAATCATGGTTAATGATTATGTATTATGTACTAACTGGTATTATGTCAAATGCTTCAGCTCGTGATATCTCGCGATACTGCTATTATGATGCATTAAACAATGTATCAAACAATGTATCAAACAATGTATCAAACAATGTATTAAACAATGTATTTAACAATGTATTAAACAATGTAGTAAACGCTGTAGTAAACAGTGTAATAAACAGTGTATTCAACAGTGTAATAAACAGTGTATTCAACAGTGTATTCAACAGTGTATTCAACAGTGTATTAAACAGTGTATTAAACAGTGTAATAAACAGTGTATTCAACAGTGTATTAAACAGTGTATTAAACAATGTATTTCTGATGTAAAAGTTGTCCTTTGTCCCTTTTTCCCTGAGGCTTCAGGGCCTTTTCAAAGTCACCGTTTCCCCGAGAAACGGCGGTGGTGCCCTCGTGAGTTTGACCATCACCCATCACCCAACGCCCATTCTGGATCTCAGTGGGTCTCATTGTTCAACGGATAGTCAATAGTCAAGAGATATTCAGGGATGTCATGAGATGAGATATGTGTTCATTGCAGTTTCGGAGTTTTTTTCCTCTTGGTCCGGCTCCAGACCAAGCTTGCCTTTGCAGAAATACTGTAAATACTCAGCAAGATCAAAGGAAAAGGTCACCAATGTTCAGAAGTAGCACTTTCAACGTTCAACGCACTTTAAGAATCTCTAAGGTACATCAAAAAGCGTTGGGTGATGGTTCACTGATCTACCTTTTTTGGTATCGATGCAATCTGCGCTGTGTATCTCTCAAAGAGAGATGAGCTCACGAATCATCGCCGGACACCTGTTGGTTTCGACTACAGGCCCTGAAGCCTGAGATCTAGATGATCAACGAATGTTCAATGTTTACCATGTTTACCGTGTTTCACCAGTATTTTGGGAGGCTATATTCGCATTGACCTATGCACCAGTGCAAAAGTGATGCATCTTGGAAGTTTCCACGGTGTCCGATGTCTGTGCCATGGCACTCTCAGCTCCCAAGGAGCAGCCCGGCGCCTCCACGGCTTGCATCTGTTGCGGATATATAGTTGAGAAGCTAAAGTTGTTTTTCCTAAAAATGTTGTTTAAATTTGAATATATTACCCAAACTGATCAAACTGATCTTGGACTATAGTCCTAAAAAAGGTTGTTAAAAAGATGAATTTCCTGCAGGGTGAACATCCAGAACTGGTTTCCATCTAGTTTGGTGCAACCTGGAATAAAACCTCAGGTTGGTTTCCATCTATATCTGTGCTGATGGTTCTGATAGACAATTTATTTCGCGACATATCTCGGCATATGTCAGTCGTGTTTTGGTACCGGTATTGGTGGCCTGTACCTGTCTAGACCTCTGGACATAGAAATAGATGATCCCAGATCTCTCAGGGCAGCTGGATTGTTTTTTCTTTGGTTTTTTGTTGGAGCACCCAGCTGTACTATACTTGAGACCGCATGTGCAAGCTGCTAATACCGAATGTGCCCGGAACATAAATTTTCAGTAAAAAGGTACGCAGCAAATCCATTTTGTTCACCCCGTGTATCCGACACTTTTTTGCATCTACAAGATTGAAATACATTTCTTCCGTGGAGAGTCGCTTGAGTTTTGGCAACTAAGTAGTGAGTCCTTCGCTCCAAGATGCCGTAAGTTCCTAAGCATCAGAATTTTGTCAGCTGAAACAGTGAATGAATGCTTGCAACGTTTAGGCATTTGAATTTAGCTTCAATCTCTCCTAAGGGTCCTAAGCTTGCAAAGCACTGCATTTAGTACTTTCAAAGCAGCACTCTGTCTTCAGCGGACAGGTGTTTTGGAAGATCGAGCTGCCATCCGCGAGATCGTTCTGCAAAGTGTGGAGAAAGAAAAGGCAGGGTCTGGCAGGGCCTGGCAGGGCCTTCTGAGCCTCCTGTTGTGTCTCCAGATTTTTGGGGTCTGGATGACCGTAGCATGAAAGAACCGAAGCAGGAAAGGAGGTTTACAGGATGAAATCTAGCAGCAAGAGTGTTAGGGACCCACAAAACCTTGATTTCAGGTCCAAATACCGCTAGCATTGGTGCTGAAAGTGAGGTACTTGTGTGCCTCTTCCACGTCAGCAACTTCCGATCATACACAAACGAGTAAAGACTTTGAAGCGCAACTCCAATTGTCTTCGCAAAGGACTTCAATTTTCATCAATTTTCGGGATTCCTCCATGTTGTGCCTTTGTGCCCGTTGCCTTCCCTTTTCTGTTGGTCATTTTTTTTTGTGGGGGTAGATGAACAACGGGTTGACAAAAAATTGGTTGGTTGTTGGTGCTTTCAAAGTGTGTGAGTTTTCCAACCCACCCGGACTGCTCCCAATCGAAAAGCATATCCTCGGGTGATTGACCGAAGATTTCCGCCGATCTCCCAGGCGAACCAGGAAGCCTGAAGGAGCACAAGCTACATCTTGCATCACAGAAATGCCAGAGGGTGATCTGTCCTAAAAGATGGATGTTTGATTGAAAAATGTTGGCTCGAAAGGAGTCATCATGTGCTTTGAGCAAAGCTGGTCTGAACTACTTTCAAGTAGGACTTGACGAAGTCATCATGCCATAGATTCTATTAGCATGCGGCCTTATCCCCAAACAGCAGGTTGGGGTTCTTTTTGAACAGAAAATCCAGCACATGTCTCATGCCATGACAGAAAGTTTCATCCACTATGAGAACTGTGCCAGTCTCTTCTCTGAAAATGTTGCGTCATGTAGCCACCAATGATCCAGCACGAACCAAGTCCTGCTTTATTGAAATGGGGGGTGCAACGAGAATTGGTTCGTTCTCCCCATCGATAGTGAATCCCCTGGAGCTGAAGAGCCCAAGTATCACATGGTCACTATTCGTAACGCACTAAGGCTGATGTTTATTAATCAGATGGTTACATTTGAGGGATGGTTAGGATCTTGGAGTCCAAAGTCTGGTCCCAATCGTTTCATCTGCTCAGGAGTTTCTTGGCGAAAGAGCGATTCATTGCTGTGAGGAGCAATTGTGCAACGGTGGAAAAAGTGATTAGTTCTAAGATGTTCTGAGTGATTGTGTTGCCATTGCAACTTGAGGGTTGTAAGAAGATTGTAAGAAAGGATCACGTCCAATTTGTGAAGCTTTCCCCGGTGCCATGAGTCCAGAGAATTTTCCAGCGTTTTCTTTCGAAAAATGCAAGCATTGAGTTCACTGCATCCGTGTCTCCAAACGTGGCATAGCCAAAGCATCTTGTCTTGATTTCTTTTTCAAAAACTACGCTTTCGGATTTGGCCACTGTCCTTGTCCTACTGAAATGTCTACAGCTTCGAGTTCGGCAGATGCAGTCCGATTGGATAGCCTGAGGTTTCCCGCAAGGCTTTGGCCAGAGTATGTGCAACTCTACAACCATTTTGTTCCATTGATATCATGCTTTGGGGTCGCTGAAAGCCTCCCACCCAGACGTTGCGGGATCCTTGAAAAGATGAAAGGCTCACTCTCAGTGATGAAATGAGTCATCACCGATTGCCATCCGCTACGCAGGCGTTTGAGGAAAACATAGCGGAGCGCGGGCGAGATAGGAGGATAATCCCACTTACTCGTAGGATCTGCTCACTTTGTGGGGTTACAATCCAGCTCTAAATGGGATAACCCCAGGGGACTTATTGACCAGAGTTCTTTACCAAGTATTGAGTGGAATGGTTCTCCAAGCAGTGACAAGTGAGTTGCCTCGTTGAGCTACCCCTCTTGGCTAAGTTGAAAGTATGACCCTCCTATGGGAAAAGCCTCTCAAAATTCTGGATGTCTCCAGAGCCCAGAGTGCATATTGAGTTCTATGTGACTTGAGATCTGTTCAAAAAAAGAATTTCGGGTCCCGTCTGCAACCAACTCATCTCGGCGATGGACCTCAACCTCGAGAGTTTATCCTTTGTGCTTGATGTACACTGCACACAAAACAGAAACTTATAATTGGCCCAAAATAATCTTCTCATGAAGGTCATTGGGTCCAGGAGATTGCGTTCACTGCTTTGGAAAAATTGAAACAACCTGATCAGCAGAAACTACTAAATGCTAAATGTACAAGATCGTGGTAGCATGATGTAGCATGAAATTGGTGTCCATGTAGAATAAGTGTAATCCAGATGCTAATCAGATCTCCCTAAAACAAAGGCCTTGCTGACCACTCCATATGCAGGTCACCATCTTGAGCTCGCTTCTGCACCAGGATCTTTCATACTGCTTCCGCTCCGCAGTTTATGACTTCCACTTTCCCGGGCGTCACGTTGAGTTTGCCATGCTGCCTTTCTTGGATTCTGTTGCAACGTCTCGGGCGGGGATGCTTCTAAGCATGCTCCCACCGCCCACCAAACCTGATCTGTTTCTGGAAGAGGTAAAAAATGGGGAGATGGCTTGGGGCAGGGAGAATCGGCTGAACCTAAATTTGATGCAGAGTCATCCGATTTGACCATAAAGTTCGAAAGATTGGGTTCATGGAACCTGGCCACAACTTAATGCCAATCGCTCATCATGTTTGGTACGTCTTGTAGTCCAACACCGAGCTGCGCTGCGGCAACCAGGTTATGAAGAGATTAGAGATTTCAATTTATCAGCAGCATTTTTTGCAGTGAGCTGTTCACTCTTGGTGGCTCTCTTAAATCATTGGAATCATGCAAAACGGTAGTGTGAAACACAGCATCTTGAACCCAAACTCTAGAATTGAAGTGCCTCAAAGTGACCATAACTCCGAATAATTCCTATACTTTATGGGTGCCTACAATGGGCAGTTGATGTTTCCTGGGATCAGTGAGGATTTCAGTGCCAGGACATCCCAGCATCAGAAGCTATGACCTCTGTGGTTTCCGCCAAGGAGGGATACCTACCGGACTTTCCAGGGTCTGTCTCTGACTTTCGTTGATCTTGTAGAATTATTTGGACTTCGGAAGTATTTCACCACCTTCATGACTTGATTTCCTTGCTGTAATTGATGCATGCTCACAACAATTCCTGCTGTTTCTTCGTAGGCGAACATTCACAGCTCCTGTTTGCGAAGCAACAACGTGCGCTTGAAATGTAATTTTGCACGACAACAAGGTTGTTCATTTCGAAGCTTCTGGAAATGAAATCTGAATTCAGCACTTGTGCTGTATGTATCATCAGCCAAAAGTATAATCATGGCATCACGGAGACTCGTTGCAAAGCCATAAACATCGAGTAGCAAAGTGGTCCAGAGTTTGCGATTTGGATGCAGAAAATTTCGGTAAGATAAAGGAAGAGTACACTAGACATGATATGGTGTGACTTGCCATAGGCATCCAGGCTGTTGTAATGCATCCTTGCGAGTGTCGTGCTGTTCCAAAGTGCACTCACAGCAGAGTCTCCTTTGGATTCTCCCTCATCTTGAGAGGAATCACAGGTTATGACCCCCGTTACCCCCAACTGTGCAGAGTGTTTCATACCAACTATCTGTCGAGGAGAAAGAGGTGATCACTGTCAAGTCCGATTCCATTTTGGTCGTGGCATGGCACATGAATCCTGCAGGGCTGCTTATGCTTTCCAAAAGTCAATTTGATTTGTGTTTTCTGATGCCCGTACCGAAAAGGCAGACACTTCCTAGTGCAGTGATGCATGTACTCTCTCCAACGACAGCAGGAAGAAGTACTGAAATTCTAGTTTTATGCTGGAAATAAGATGATTGCGCTCATTTCATCTCATTAATCTCGTATTCGATGTTTAAGGACATCTTGACCCCACTAGTCTCGAAGGAATGATAAGTTTTGCCGGAAAACGGGAATAACGGGCATCAGGCAGGTGACTTCGAGTTGACGTTGAAGTCTCCAAGGAATTCTTTTTATGCAGCTTGACGGCACAGATTGTGCCAGTTTTGCATATGGCCTGAGAATGGATACCGTTGAAGTATGCCATTGCAAGAACATTGCCTCCAAAACAGTTCTTGAAATCTTTTGAGTCAGGAGGCAAATATCAAAGTTTTGATTACCTTGCTCTCAAAGTCTCTATGAGCTGTACTCTTGGGGAGAACTTGGCAGAGGCTTTGATATGACTTCCCGGTCGATGTCGGAGTTTGTCATGCCATGTTGCAAGAAACAAAATGGAAATCACAAGCCAAATTTTCGCAGATGGTGTAGATATATTTAGATGGTTTGCCCATGGTTTACTAAGTTTACCCATGTGACCAAAAGCTCCAGAAACCGAGGAAGACTTCACGAGATCGACCAGATCGACCTGCGATTGTGGCCATCCCATGAAACCGGATCGTTCGACGCACGATGACTACGTTCGCGAGCTGGAGGCTCGCTTGCAGGCGCATGCTGGGATGGCTGGGATGTGGCGTTTGTCTTGGTTCATGTGTTAACCCTTCACATGACATCAGATTTCTACTTAGCTCTGTTGCTTTTGCAGCTTTCCTGAAAACATTTGGCTTTCTCAGATCCAATTAATTTGTGGGCTTTCCTTTTTTTAAGTAACACACATTCAATGAAAGCCGCTCGATGCTCATCCCAACTGCATGGTGATCATTCTTGGCCAACTGATGGTTCCGTGGATATTTGTGTCAGGCAGTGCACCGCGCTCCCAGGAAGCTGTCGCGCGCGGTGAAGTGGCGACGTCATCTTGATTTCTGTTCAGAACCTCAGCGATACTCGTAAAATCCGATAAAGTGTCCTCCAAATAAACTCAACTCCTTCTGAAGGAACACAAATGAGTTTCCTTGGAACACGAAACTGTGGGCAGAAAGCTTGAAAAGCGGGTAACGGACGTCATGTCCAGGTGAAGACTAGGAAGACTGGGCTGGTGCCTTGGTACTGCAGACGTCAGCTGGATTCTGTTTCATCTACTAGATTTGTTCGCTGCACAATCTGAAAAGACTGAGTGACTTGAAACGCTGATCCAACATGGGTGAGTTAAATGTTCGAATCAAAAGTTGAATGCTTTGTTAAAATATGTAATCGAGGAGCTCGAATGATGCTCGCTGGCTGGGACTAATCCCCGAGGTTTTCAGACGTCTATTCGATCGGCCAAACCACCGCCATCAATCTCAACAGAGTGACAAGCTTTTTCCTCTTGGGTGCATATGTTATTCTTGAGAGGAACTTGCCCCGGGCCAAGATACGAGGTGTAGCACTGGAGAATGCAGAACCAAGGTTTTTTGTTTAATTTGTTGCCACGAACGAACAAAAACATCCCGTTTGCTTTGGAAGCCCCATGACGGAAGTGCTGCAGACACTCCATGCCGGCACACTTGCATCTTGCAAAGTTGATGCAGACATGCAGCTAGATGTTTTCTAGAAGGGTTCTAGCTTGCAACATTTTTTTCACTGTGCACCCTTCGAAGGAGGGATAGACCATTTTTTTAAACATTGTTCATCAGGTCCAAGGGCCAATTTTTCAACTTTCAGCTTGTGCTTCACAGACACCGCCGAAGAACAATACTGTAGGAAGCTGGTGTTCCTATGTGGCACAAGCTGCTGTTTTGACACGTCTTTTCAAATCAGACAGAGGTCTCAAAGATACTGTCTGTGTATGTCTGTGTCATCAATTTTAAAGTTGTGCAGGGTGCTCTCAGACAAGGGAAGGCATAGTCCCAAGTGCAAGATCTGAAGCCTACACATTGTTGGTCCAGGATATTTGCCATCTACAAGTATTCAAAAGAGCCAAGATACACATCCTTTCTGTGGCATTGCCAAACTTTATTCTCGATTCAGTTCATCTGGGGAACTGTTCCTGAGGTGAGATCACACCTCTCTTGATGTCAGGGCAGCCAGCCTCTTTCCTTTCCATTCGGTTTTTTTGCAGGCAGATCGCTGTGCCCACCCTTGCAGCAAACTCTCATGGGTTTGCATTTTTGGGGAATTTAACATAGTTACGGCTTTCTGTCAATAATACATTGCACATTACACTGCCAAATTCTTTCTTTGAAGGTGGAAGATACAAAAGCATTAAAAAGCAGAGCAAGATCAAGCTACAAAGTCACCAGCATAATACAATATTTTGTAAGTAGAAAATTGAAGAAATTTTTGTGGTTATATTGCGGCAGGACTGTGCCGCAAGTAAATTCCCGAGCAAATTTTGGATTCTTACCCCTTTTCGCCCTATGATTATTTTTTGTTCGATTCTTGCCCTTTCTCATCCTGTGTAAGTTTATTCCTAGAGGCCTCTATACATACCTTTTTTTATATCCGAATATTTCACAAACACAAATAAATATATCACGAAAGGTAGCTCCAGAGGGGCTACCTTGAGTTTTACTTTACGAAGTAAAGGGGAGGGCGGCCAGCCCCGTTACCTGATTCTTCAGGAGATTGCTAGTCATTTTAGTACCCCCCC
>Ga0126342_10020575_pt1 | contig 11089 bp, 11 predicted proteins | sample Cyp1metagenome_FD_92528 | JGI IMG/M metagenome (GOLD analysis project Ga0126342, IMG submission 92528) | Coral microbial communities from Lord Howe Island, Old Settlement Bay, Australia - Cyphastrea 1 metagenome | ecosystem: Host-associated > Invertebrates > Cnidaria > Coral ...
ACGTATATACGTATATACGTATATACGTATATACATATATACATATATGCATATAGACATATAGACATATAGACATATACACATATAGACATATATACATATATACATATATACATGTATACATGTATACATATATACATATATACATATATACATATATACATATATACATATATACATATATACATATACATATACACATATACACATATACACATATACACATATACACATATACACATATACACATATACACATATACATATACAAATACAAATGTAGTATGCATGTAATATATATATATACATGACACATATATTGAATACGTTAGTACTGTATACTGTAATATTTATGATGATAATCTTGAGATACTGATCAATGATAATTGTATTTTTAACAGTTATAAAAGCCTTTTGGTTGAGTTGGAAGGACGCCCACAGACCAAATCTTTTCCATGCGAGGCTTGTCACCCAGCCCCGCACATGCTCCGGTTTGCATTGAAAGCTGCTTCTTGCTTTTAGCTGAATGTTTCCGATATTCTTAACCTGTATCAATCTTTGTTTGGGGCCACAAGTAGAGGCGCAAACAAGGGCTGTTTTGAATGGTTGTAAACCAGTCCCAATTTTCATGTGGTGTTGAAAGGATGGCACAATCGCCAAATAATCATGAACGTTTGCCACAAAGTCACGAAAAGAGAAACCAGTTTTTGAAAACCAGCCATATCGATGGGCTTTTCTTTTTGATCTGGAATCTAGAAACAAAATCGATGTATCAACTTCGTCCCATGATTTTTCTTTGCTTGACTTGCATGGCGCCGTGCTGAAGACATGCGCCGACAGAAGCAGACACCTCAGGGGTTCATCGCAGCTTGAACAGTTGCTATTGGCCAACAGCGATGGCAACCAGAACTGAGGCATCAGGCCCATCCGCGACGATTCAAGGTGGGGGACCCAACTTGTACTATACCATTCAGTGTGTCCGACGGTTGGGGTATACTGGTATACCGATTCTATTGCAAATTGGAATATTTATAATATAATATATTTGTAAATATGTATATATATATATAATTATCTATATAGATATATATCTATAGATATATAGATGTATAGATGTATAGATGTCTAGATGTATAGATATAATATCTACAGTACATATGGTGAGTCCGATTCAGTGAGTCCTTCTCTTTCTTTGTTTCAAGCAGACCTATCCACTACCAAGCGTCCTGGTCCTTCTCAGGCGCCCGTGATTTTCGCAGCATGTCTTCAGTCACTTGGATGAAGCCCGACTCGATCTGAAAGTCTGGATGTCATTGGTGTATGCGTGCTGTATTTGATATGATTTGATCCTGCTTGGATATGTTTGGGTGTCTCCCATTTTTTGGAAGTTTGAAGATGCCGAACCATATCCACTTGATTCTTACCTTGGGATCCTCGAGACTAGCCATGCTTGGCGCTACTTGAAACCACACAAATAGCGGAGCTGAGGTGCTACCGGATGCTGACCCCTGGATGTTTGACCTCAAAACCCCAAGGCTTGTGGCAAGAGATGGGTTTTGTCTCAGAATGGGGTATTCAACCTCAATGATTGAGGCAAATTTGATGGGGAAAATTATGATAAACCGTGGGATTTTTGGGTTCCAAGTTTTGAGACGACCTCAAATGCAACAGATGTACTGTTCCTACTGATCCTACTGTTCCACGACCTATGTCCAAGGTTTTTTCTGCTTGTTCCAGCTTGCAGGATAGGAATCGAGAGGTTACCTGTTCCGTGCAACCGAGTCATGGTTTATTTTTTGAAGCCACAAATCTCAGAGCCTCTTTTGCAAACGAATCACAACCATCACAACATTCAACGTTTTGATTCTGTGAAGGCGCCTTCGTGGTGTGCCAAAGAGCACAGAAGCTTGGCTTGCAGTGTCTTGACACACAGGTTCCTGGCAATGTAAAAAAAATGGTACAACTTTTGAACTAAGCTGTCTCTGCATCAAGGCAAACGCATCTGTAGTTGGTGGTATGTGGTATGAGTATGTTTGAGTATCTTGGTTACTCCTTTCCATCCTAAAAAATGGGATGATCCCCATTGGCATCAGTTGTGGCCGAGCCGGCTATTGGACACACAGGAGACGGAGGCTTCCTCAGAAGGCCAAGTCTGACAACCTGGAGGTGGCTGTCGGGCCTGCGTCCGGCTATGAGCAGCTCGGCTGCAAGACGGCCGAATGTGGTACTGGTAAAGCCGAGCATAAAACTCCGGGGATGGTACAGGTTTATGACTAGGTTTACAACACATTTAATATTTATAATCCAAAGTGTTACTGTAGGTACCCGATTTGAACCATGAGTCATGACTCAGAACTATGCAATTTAGCCACATGATTTGTGTAAAGCTTGTTGGTCGATTTCATTGGCTTCTCGCTTGAAAGCCAAGTTTCCGACCGGAGAGGATGACATTCTCTACTGGTTTAACTAAGAAACTGAGAGTGAAGAGACTGAGAGCCGCTGGAGCAAGGCACACCTGCACTTTGGTCTACTTGCATGGCTACTGCCGATGTGGCTGCAGGCTTAGTGTTTTTTTCTGAAAGAAAACATGGGACTGATGTGTCACAGAACAGAGACTTTGCCTCTAGGATCTATGTGAAACTTGCAGTCTCAAGACCATAATGTTATTTGGATCAAGCTGATCAAAACTGCTTTGTATATTATGTGTTCTTTAGTTCTTGGTTACATTGGTTCTGTAATTCACTTACCTTCTCGGTTGACTCAGCCAGGTTCTGAGTATTTGCCAAAGGGTCCTTTGGCCTTTTGCATGCCCTGGGTGGCGGGAGGCGATCAAGCTCGAGGTGCCAGATGGGACTGGGCACACTGTCACAATATTGAGGTTGGAACGACCATCTCCAAAGATCACTTGGGATACATCGGATACATGGAGATGGGATCAATTGGATCCATCCAGCTGTTTGGGCTCAATCAGCTCGCAGAGAGCACTCTTTGTTTCGAGTGCAGCTACGAGCGTAGCTCACCTGATTCACCTGATGCCTCGTTTCAGGTATATGGTGCCTTTGATCCTGGGGTTGGGATTTTGCGTCCTGAACTTCGCATTACCACAGGGAAGTTCCGCATCCAACCCCCAATCCCTGGCCGTCGGCGCCATGACCCTTGGCACCGTGGGCACCGTGGGGGCAGTAGCTGGAAAAGGAAGCCTCGGAAAGGTTGGCCCAGTGCTGATGAAGCTTTGCCTGGCCGGGATGGTGGGGATGTTCCTGGTGCCGCGGATGCGTTCCCGGCACGTGACCCTCGCAGCCACCCCGCCCTTGGGATGCATTGAAGATGGGGCAACGGATCCATCATTGTTTGTTCAAACCAATGTGGAGCTGGGTGATAAGAAAATGACTTTTATGAAGGCTGCCTCCAAAGCAGTGGCTGAGAGCCTTGGCAAACCAGAGAGCTATGTGGCCGTTTCCGTGCAGGATGGGCAAGATATCATTTGGGGTGGCAGTGATGCACCTTGCGCCTTGTGCAAGGTCATTTCCTTGGGCTCCATAAACAAAGAGAACAACGGTGCTTTGACCAAAGCGATCTCTGCACTGTTAGCTGACTTTGATGTGCCTGCCAACCGCATCTACGTGAATTTCTTTGATTTGGAAAGGCAGAATGTTGGATACAATGGCGCAACATTTGCTGGATGAATGCATAGAACTCTAGCCTGAGTCCTCCTCAGTTAGGTGACAAAAGGTCCAAAGTGCTTGGACAAAAAGGCAGACGAAGCTCTGACAATTCTGTGCTTGTATGGACTGCGCAAACAAGAATATCTAGACTAGAGCGTTGTTTTAAACCCTTTGCAGTGGGTTGAAACCGGGACCACCAAGCAGCTAATGATTGACTTAAGAGTTAGTAACCTCTTGGAATCAGTTCTACTAGTACTGTAAGTCCCCTTTGCTGTGCCACCAGCCACCTAGTCCCCCCCACAAGAATTTTGCTGCTCAGGGCTGCGTGCGGTGCTCCCCACGGCGCAGTTTTTGGAGCAGCCCTGGGGAGAGAACAGTACATCCTGGTGACTTGGTCCAAGAATCCATTGATTGGCTTTCAGCAAAATGGCTTCGATGTTCATCGTGCAAGACTGGATTAATTAAGAGTTTAAGATCCTCAAGAATATGTGCGACGACATAGCCTGATATCATTGACTCAACGACCTTAGACGACTTCAACCTGGCGACCGGACCAAGGTACGGCTATGCATCCCCAAACCACAACCGTCGCGCGGCGAAATTGGGAGATGATCTGCCGGCTGTGCAGCTACTTGAAACATCTTGAAACTACTTGTAATGCAGATCCATTTTGACCCATTCATGTGAGCAAAGAAAGTCATCGAAATCAAGGGAGGCCATACGTCCACATGCCTGAGGTGTGGGAGATCCACAGTCTCTAGCAGAAACCCGAAGACGGTTAGATGCCCTGGTGCGACAAGAAGTGTCCAGATTAGGCAGGGTGAAAGCTGATACTTGATTCAAAGGATCCTCAGGACGCTGTTTCTAGCATTATATGATGTATAATATAATTAGATATAATTATATAATTATGTATATATATACACATATACAATTCATATACATATGTTTGTTTTTCATTTTTTTCCCAGCAAAGAGATGCCACGAATGGTATGACTTTCGGTTGGGACCTGATGGAATGCCGGCACCGCTGCAACCTGGGAGGTGGTCGCCAAGTGTTCCTGGGTGGTGCGTCCCAGGGCTGCACTATGGCATTGGACGTTTACATTCGGCCAGCGCCTCAGTCGACACCAAATGACCAGCGAAGCCGCCCATACCAAATGGTGGTTTGAGAATCCTGATATATATATATATATTATTATTATATGTATACACAATATTATATAAATATTATGTATATATATATATATGTATATATATATATACATATGTATGTGTGATTAGTTTTTTTAAAAATATATTCAAGACTTTGCATAAGACCAGCTGTAGACTTTCACACTTTTTTTCGGTGGCAAGGCTGGCCAGTGAGCTGGAGCTGGGTGGATTTGTTGGCAGCGTTGGCTTCGTGCCCACCGACTCCAAAGGCTGGTTGGGAAGGAATGGTGTCATCTATGTTATATGTTACCCTCTGGTAAACTAACATAGCTATGGAAAATGACCATGTTTAATGGGAAAACTCACTATAAATGGCCATTTTCAATAGCTATGTTAAATTACAAGAGGGTAGGTGATATTGATATTACCATATAGTTATTGTTATTGTTATGTGATAATATGATATTACCATAATAACATCACACCAGGTTAACAATAACTTATTATGTAACCATGATAATATGATATATAATATATGGTAGGTGATGTGATGTTATTGCTATGTGATACCACCATACATATAGGATCATATAGGTATTAACATGCTACTGTATCGAAAAAACATGTGTATATTTTAACATCTATGGAGTGTTTCTTGAATTATATATGAGTACAGACAGATCGATGAAACGACCTGGTTTCATGTCGATGTAATGATGGATTGGTCCAATGGAACGAGGCAACTGGATCAGATTTCTCTCAATGGATTGAGGGGTTAAACATGGTTAAACATGGTTAAACCATGGTTAAACCATCCAGTGAATCATCCATCTGTGGATCCTCATGGGACCGAAATGGTCACTGAGACCTGAGGCTTTTTGGGATCCAACAGAGCTCTCCGCAAGCTGCTGGCAGACAAGGAACAGGCGGAATCGGCAGTTCGTTTCAAGCCGCAAAGAGGCGCAGTTTTGCTTTGGAAGTTGTAGGCCTTCATATAGACTATAGACTGTGAGATCTTTGTCGGAATATATGTCAGAGAGAATGCCAGATAGAATGTCAGAATATACCTCAGATTATTTGTCAAAATATATGTCAGATAGGATGCTAGATAAATGCCAGATAGAATGTCAGATAGAATACCAGGTAAAATGTCAGATGGATATGTCAAATTATTTGTCAGCACGTATTTCAGATAGAAATGATAGACTGTCAGAATATGTGTCAGATGGAATGTCAGAATATATGTCAGATAGAATGTCAGTTGGTGGGGATCACTCGAAGAAAGTAATTTGTTGTGGCTTCTTTTTTTCCCTCTATAGAAGTGGTATTTTCATGTGCGAAGGCAGCCTGACAAGGCACAAGGGAAAAGAAAAGAGAGCAACATCGCCCTGGAAAGATAGATGGTTGCCTTCACTATCCAGTAGCATCTAGGCTATTCAATACAATGTGATGTGAGAGGATGTGGTGTGAAGTTCTGTGGACTCTATACGTGTATGATGCGGAGGCACACATGTATACTAGAAAACAAACACACACACACACATATATATAATATTACATATACATACATACATACATATACATATACATACACATATATATACATATACATATACATACACATATACATATCCATATACATATACATATACATATCCATATACATATATATATATAAATTTATACATACTCAATATGTATGCATACACTTGCATATGCATATGCACACACATACATATATATATATATATAATATGTATATAATATACATGTATAGTACATGTGATGTATCTCATTCATGTCATGTAGCAACGTATATCTTGAATCGCCAAGTGCCAATTGCAGGCTGCACGACCCGTTTGGCTCCAGTGCGCCATGGACGATTTCACAGCAGTACCCTGGAGGTGCCAGAACTTAACTTGGGGATTTTACGTGAGAAAATGTGGGAAATGATGGGATAATGATGGGATAATGATGGGATAATGGGATAAAACATGGAATAAATGATAGACAATGATAGACACACAGAATATTTGAGATTTTGAATCACTTGTCCATTGGAACGGCTATAAAAAAGTAGCATTTTCGGGTCAGAACAGGCCTCCGAATCATGGAATTATATAGGATTCTGTGCTTCAGAGTTCCCCCAACTATGTCTTGCCGGATCCTTGTCGGAAGAGTTGCAGAAATCCAGGACAAATGGGAGATGATCCTGATCATTTAAAAGTCTTGGACACTGCGACCTGAAGTGAACATCTGTTTCCTGACATTTCTTTGCAGGCCGAACGTATCAGATGATTCTGGATGGCAACAAAGACATAGTCATAGTGCACACAAGTGATAGTTTTGCAGGGAGTCGGAGTTTGTCAAGGCGATTGCGACTGTGATCAGATTTGGCAATCTGAAGTCTGGTGCTTTCGATGCCAGGAGTGTGGTTGAACCCTCCCTGCGACATGCCTCGAGGCAGGACTGGACTGCCTTCCACCACTGGGATGATCAGGCAACATTTGACTCAAAACTGTCTCTGCCCAAGCTGCCCATGTTTCCAATTTGAAACGATCTGAAAGCCCCAATTCTTTTTTTCTCAAACAAAACTCAGAATCAGGGGAAAAGCCACAATGTATCTAAAACTCTCAGAAAAATTGGGAGAAGGATCATCCAGAATCATCCAGAATCATCCAGAATCCAATTTTTTTGAGAATTGACCCAGAAGTTTCGAAAAAAATCAACAATTCATCGAGGCTCCCAGGCCTCTGCCTGCGGCAAGTGATGGGGCGCGGCCACGGCATCGAAGAGTGGGAGGCCGTCGCGTCAAACGACGTGCTAATGAACATTGCTGATGAACATTTGGGGAATGTGGGAAACCCAATCATGTGGGGATTTAATGATTTAACCATCAAGGAATTGGAGATTTATTGGAATTCAATGGAGTTTCATGGGATATAACGAAGCAACAATATGATATTAATCCCATCGGCCGTTCATATTAAACATTAAACACCCGGGAACATACATGAACTGTAACTTGATGGCAGAGACGGAGAGACGGGTCAAAGACTCAAAGACACACTTTGCTGGCCGCGCCTGGCTTCAGTTTGGAGTTTTTGTGGGTCACTTTTTTTCGTCCTCGTCCACACCATCGGTCGCCATGAAATTTCACTGGTGGGTTTTTTCTCCGGTGGTGTTCCCCTGGACGGGGCAAGCGCAACAAGCCGGAACGGTGACGCCGGAAGAGTCCCTGGAACGAGTTGGAACGTTGGGGGGGAGGAACATCCAACTCGTAACCTCGTTTGATGTTGAATAATGTGGAATAGGGTACCCGGGTTTTGACGCATATCATATGCATATTTTGGTTGAATATGGTTGAAGACGCAATTGTTTCAAGCTCTCGCTAAGTTGCATGTCCCTTATCGTGGCACATTCATGTCCGTTCCGAAAATAGGTTCCCTTTTTCATCCGGTTGTTTATCCCTTCCTGAAACCGTAGAGCCACGTTTTGCCTCGAAGTTGATGCCTCAGCTTCTCTGAGGTCGCCCTCGATTGTGATCCAGAAGTGTACCATAGCAGAAGGTTGCAAGGACAAAGACATGGGACTAGTCTTGGATGCAAATTGGCGATGGGTGCACAATGTCGGTGGCTACCAGAACTGCTTCACCCAAGAAGGGTGGAATCCAGAGTTTTGCCCAGACCCGGAGACATGCAAAGAGAATTGCGCCTTAGAGGGTGTGACAGCAGCAGGCCAGGGTGTAAGGGGGACTCCAAATAGTATGAACTTATATAGTATGATATAGTATGAACATGCTCACTACAATCCACTGCAGTTGATGCCGTAAATTGCCAATAGATGCACCAAGCGCTTGTGTTTTGAGGCTACATCAACAACTACGGTGTGCACCAGATCTATGAAGGCGACAAAGTGACCGGCGTGAAGCTGGACTTCATGACCGAGGGCGGCAATGTTGGCTCCAGACTCTATGTGACCGAAAAGAACGGGAAGAAGTACAAGATGTTCAAACTTCTGAACAGAGAGTTCACCTTGGACGTTGATGTGAAAACCATGAACTGCGGCATGAATGGAGCTGTCTATTTCATTGAAATGGACAAGAAGGGTGGAGAAGGCCAAACTAACCATGCAGGTGCCAAGTTTGGCACTGGCTATTGTGATGCTCAATGTCCTCATGAGAAGTTTGAAACCAATGCCTCTTGGGGCATTTGTTGCGTAGAGATGGACATTTGGGAAGCCAACAAATATGCCACGGCCTACACGCCTCACCCATGCAGCACCGTGGGACCAGTACGCTGTGAAGGCGACATCGACTGCGGCTACGGTGAAAATGGGGAGCGCTGGAAGGGCCTCTGCGATAAGGATGGCTGTGATACTCGTCCGATGGGATGGCGTCGGCCCGAAGTCTTGGGACCCATTCGGCTGTTTTGAAACTGAAACAAAAGCGTGGATTGCGTATTTTGGATCATTATTTGAGATCACTGACTTTGAGACAAAAGGTTTGATTAATATATATCTAAAAATGTAAAAAAATACAATATTATATATCATAATATATATTTACATACATGATATATATATACATATACATATATATATATATATGATATGTATATATATATATATGCCCCTGAATCTCCAACCCCTGTGCCGTGCACCTACAAGATTCAAGTTCGTCCAGGTTGCCAAGTGTAGCTACGACTGGCTCCGGATTTAACCCATGCCAGAATTGAAGGGAAATCTATGGGAAGCCTCTATTGTTGGCCTGGTCAAGTCCCTGGTTTCCTACAAATTTTCCATTTAGGCCGCAACTGGCAACTCAGGACCTAAACAGCTACAGGATGGGAGCGCACAAGTACTATGGTCCAGGGCCAGACTTTGAGGCGATGGATGTTTGTTCTGCAGCAAGCGAATATAAACCATGTAATACCGTGTATGTCTACATAGACATCCAAATACATGCAGAAAGCTAGACACACGCGGTTGGATTGCTGGATCTGAGTCGCGTCTTGCGCTTTCGCGCTTTCCTGTCAGGTGGATTCGGATCGTCCCTTGACCCTTGTCACTCAGTTCCTGACTGACGATGCTCGCCGGTGGTGCCGGAATGGGGGGGGTGGTTGGAGATCATTGCCCTCAATGGCTGGGTGGTTGGGCACTGAGAGATGTTTGCGGCAAAATATGAGTGGACCTTGATGTAAGGAACGGAGAACTTAGATTGATCGCTCTCCTGAAGCCCTGCAAATCGATGAACATCGCAGGTCTTACCTCTTACCGATCTTACCGTTACCCAACATATAGCACATGTAGCCTTTCCCTTCCTTTCCAACCCCACAGCACGGGAAGCAGGGGATCTGTGCTGCAAGGATGGAACTGACGAAGGGACCTTGTCGGAGATCCGACGTTTGTACGTCCAGGATGGCAAGGTGATTGCGAACGCGCCTTCCATGATCCCCGGAGTCACTGGAAGCGCCATCACCGATACATTTTGCAATGCGCAGCAGCTTGGTGAAGCCATGAAACCAATAGAATGACCAAAAATTAAGGCTTAGAACCAATAGAATGACCAATAGAATGACCAAGGTGGATGGGGCGAAGAACTGCGGTGCCATGCAGCTGTGGTGTTTCGATCATTTCATTCATGCTGTGATCACTTTGGCTCAATGTTGAATCATCCCTTGAGGCTGGAAATTCCTCACCAGACTTGCAGTGGAACCAAACTACCTTCCAAGTCCAACTTCAAGGGTCAAAGAAGAAAAAGGAACAATCAAAATATACATGAAGCATGTCATTTACATATATAAATTTTCAATACATATCAATACATATCAATACATATCAATACATATCAATACATGATCGTTGATGCTGGAGCGTCCCAGGAAAGCGGCCTTCAAGGACTATGACCACCACCAGGAGAAGGGTGGCCTGGCCTCGATGGGCGAAACCTTGAAGCGCGGCATGGTGCTGTCCGTCTCCATTTGGGACGACTATGCCACCCACATGGCCTGGCTCGATGCGTCCTTCCCTCCCGGCGAAGATCCCGAAGAAAGGCGCGGTGTTTGAAGACCCACTGGACCAAAAGGGGATTGTGGTGAAGTCAGGTTGAGAAGTTTTGGGAGATATATACCAGGTGTATATACAGTATATTTAAGGGCTGCCGCCCCTGCCGCCGACCCCGGAAGAATGGTCAATGAATGAAACCAAATTGGCATCAATATTCTTCGGTGCTTCGCACTTTTAGGTTTTCCCCTTTTTCATATATTTTTA
>Ga0126342_10020576_pt1 | contig 11089 bp, 13 predicted proteins | sample Cyp1metagenome_FD_92528 | JGI IMG/M metagenome (GOLD analysis project Ga0126342, IMG submission 92528) | Coral microbial communities from Lord Howe Island, Old Settlement Bay, Australia - Cyphastrea 1 metagenome | ecosystem: Host-associated > Invertebrates > Cnidaria > Coral ...
GATCAGCGTAGCAGCAGAGGCGTGTTCAACTTCAACCGAACGTTCACATCTCCACCCCACCACATGCTCAGCGTAGCATGCGTGGCGTGTTCAACTGCAACCGAACGTTCACATCTCCACCCCACCCCACCCCACCTGATCAGCGTAGCAGCAGAGGCGTGTTCAACTTCAACCGAACGTTCACATCTCCACCCCACCACATGATCAGCGTAGCAGCAGAGGCGTGTTCAACTTCAACGGAACGTTCACATCTCCACCCCACCACATGCTCAGCGTAGCATGCGTGGCGTGTTCAACTGCAACCGAACGTTAACATCCCCACCCCACCCCACCCCACCCCATGTTGAAAATGTGTGTAACTACACGTACGGTTTGGCACCCGTTAGCAAATATATGATATATATATATTATATATGATATATAATAATAGGAATTATAATGGGATTATTTGTGGAATAATTAATATCATTATATATATATATGATATGATAGGAATTATAAATTATTATGGATATTTATGGAATATTAATGGATCAAATATATGATGGAATAATTAAAATGGGATATATGATATACCTGGGAATTAAATATAATATATGATATATATATATATGATATGTATATATATATATATATATGTGATATATATATATGATATATATATATGATATATATATAATAGGAATTATAATGGGATTATTTGTGGAATAATTAATATTATTTTTATATATGATATATATATATATATATATATATGATATCTATGGAATAATAATGGGATATGAATGGGATATTGATATATCATATTTATGGAATAATAATGGGATATGAATGGGATACCCAAACAGTTTGGGATCTTGATGTATTCCAATGGGATTTAATGGGATTTACGAATCAGCAATGGTGGACAATGGGTATACCCTCTGATAATTGGACATAACATGACAGAACTGTGGAACATCACCATGCAAAAAGAAACGGCATATCATCGAACGACATGGGCCATGGCTTCTATGGCTATGGACCAAATTGCCAGAGGATACATGGGATTTTTCATGGAACGTTCAGGGTAAACCACAAGTCAATGGATTGGTTGAGAAAAAAAATCAGTCAACCATATTCCTACCAGCCAATTTCAGGATTTTTGTTTCAACATTCCGATGCAAATCGGGGAAAACATGGTTTGATTCCAACAAGTACAGTAAGCACATGCTTCAACATGTCGAATTTAGTTTAGAACCTACCCCCAAAAATGGAGTTTTGACCTGCCAAAAGTCAAAGCAGAAACCCAAAGTTGCCGAGAAAAGGAAGTGGGCTCAACATAGTAGTAGCCCACATTTCCCATTAATTCACGCCCCAATAAACTACAGGGGTTGGTAAATATCCTAAGTGAACATCACACAACTATTAGGGATATACTCTCGAACAGATACTTGAAAGTGATGTGCAAAATCGCCAAAATGGACAGCGCCAAACAGGATTCATTCCAACTTTTTTCAACGAAACATCCAATCTTTTCCCAACTGTTCCTAACATTTCCCCAGCACTCCGTTATCTAAGTCAACCTTGGATGGGCCCTTCAACAAATCTTTGGCCATTTGTAAGAGAATATCACATATTATATCATATTGGCGCAATCAGCAAACCATTCTTTTACATCGAATATATATATATAATATATACACACATAATATATATATATATGTATACATATCTGAACTCAGCCACATGATTATAATTGAGGATCAAATTCCCAAGTCCATCCAGGTCCCTCTGAAAAAAATGGGCTGGAAACACAGCAGTTATGGCATCCCCATGGGGCTCCAGGCCCTGGTCCCAGCTGACAGTGACCAGTTGGGATCTGATGACCTTCGCCACTGTGCCCTGGCGGACCTTTGATGCCACCATCCAGCGAGCCACCAGCCAGGCCGGCGGGGAAGGGATGACGGCCTGGAAGTTTAGGAAGTTCGATATTTTCAGAGGAGCTGCCATATACCATCTGGTTATTTAACATAGCCATGGAAAATCCCTCATAAATGGAGCTTTTAATGGGAAAATCATCTATAAATGGGCAATTTTCCATGGCTATGTTAAATAACCACAGGGTATTTCTTCTATTCATCATGGGGATTTACATGGAAAAAGGGTAAATTTCATCACGACCTCACTGTTCTCCTTCACTGGAAAATCATGGTTGCGGGAAATCATCCCCATAGCTGGCCCAACAATTCAGGTTAGTGAAATATGATGGCATTTACCCAGATGGATGTACTTTTGAAATGTCTTTTGGGGTACACCTGAAAAACCAGCATGGATGTTTGGTGCATTTGAAGCGTTTGATCCATTGCTGGTGAAGCGCCAAGGTGGGTAGATTCCTGGCCAAGATCAGCCATTTGCCTTATGTCTCTCGCTGACAGCGCGCCAACTGTGCACCAAGTTGGTTGAAATACCATCAACTATAGAAAATCACCAGTTGGGAAAGAGGTAAATCAACTATTTCGACTGGGCCATTTTCAATAGCAAACTGTTAGTTTACCAGAGGGTATATCCATTAATATCCAAGCATTATCCCATTATCAACCCCATTATCATCCCTATTAAACCATATTAAACCATATTAAACCATATTAAACCATATTAAACTGGTTATATCCCATTGAATCACTATAAAATCCTATTAAACCACTATAAATCCCATTAAACATTTTCTAAGGTTCAATGGTTTTTGCCATGGTTTTTCCACTGGATTCCAACTGGAGCCACAACAGAAACGGCCCCAGATTCGCCAACTGGGCTCTGGCGGCCATTTTTTGTCGACTTCTTGGGAGAAACTGAATGAACATGGCCATAGAAATAGTGGATTTACCCATTAAAAATGGGGGATTTTCCATATATATATACATATATGGTTTTTATAGTGGTTAAAGATGCTATAAACCAACAACAATGGGAATATGATAGTTATATACTGGTTGGTGGTTTGGAACATGACTGGATTATTTTCCATTTCGTATATGGGATGTCATCCTTTCCATTGACGAACTCATATTTTTCAAGATGGTTAAGTCACCACCAACCAGCTTTCAATTGGTGTTGATTGAACTTCTTCAATCATTTTTTTAATTTTTTTTGCTGAATTTCCCAGATGTTTGTTGAATTTTCATATCGTTCTTAGGGAAAACTCGATTTTGACGCCCCTGTCAGATTTTTTGGGGTCGCCGTGCCGAGGTCCAAAAACGTTCCACCACGTCTTGTAGCCGAGGTCCCGCGGCGGTGAACATGGAGCGATATGGAGCGATATGGAGCGATATTTGAGATATACCCTCTGGTAATTTGTCACATAACTATGGAAAGATCCACCCATTTTTAATGGGAAAACTCACTATTTCTATGGCCATTTTCAATAGCTATGTAACAAATTACCAGAGGGTATATTTGAGCTGCAAAAAAGGTGGATATGACATTATGATACATTATGATACATTGAATGATAATCATTATGACTTATGACTTATGACTGGATGCCGAATGAACAGGGATTGCACTCTCATGAAATTTGGGGGAGTGGCAGAGGTATGATCAAGGTCCCAACAGAATCAACGTGATTTCCAGAAGATCACGTGCATTCCCTAGAAGGCCCTGCTCACAACAAAAACACATCGATTTTTCTCCAGTTCACCCTGTAGACTGGTTGGTGGTTGGAACATTTTTTTTCCATATATTGGGAATGTCATAATCCCAATTGACTTTCATATTTTTCAGAGGGGTAGGTCAACCACCAAGCAGTAGATCATAATTTCGACCCGGAAACCCAGGGCCACGGAACGGAATCCCGCTGAGCGAAATCCCATTAAGATGGCCTAAAAAAAAGGGGTCCCCATTTTCAGACGCCAGGTTTGTCAAAAGTGCGGGCATCATCCTGATTTTTACCTCTCTTTATGATTCTTTATGGGTATAATCATCCTGAAGTAGATAGACATCCGATTTTTCTGAGGATTCTTCGAACTAGACTATAAATTCAGGGTCAATGACAGGTCAGGAGGGCTGTTTGGCCTTCATGGCTTCATCGTTTCTACAGCTGCTGGCGCCGCTGTTGCAGCACTTGGCGCCCGCACCCGCAGGGGTAGGCCAGAGACCTGGGAAAAACCAGGTGAAATCAGGGGTTCTTGTTGGATTCGTCCAATGATGGAACAAGGGGTTGGTTTTGAGAGAAAAACCGGTGATAAGCAGGAGAACTGGGGGTAGAAACTATGAAATTTCTTGGCGGCTGGCAAGTGCTTTTGTTTTGTGTGCTCGAAACTGAAAGCACTCAAGTCACTCAAGAGGAACAGGGGGTGAGTTGGGCAAGAAGGACCAGAAATTGAGTCTACGTCCGCCGGGGTGCAACAAAAACAAGGCTGCTCATCCTCCCGTGTTCACAAAATCTGAGTGAGGCACCCATGTTGATGGACTCTTCAACTTCCAAGGGAATATAGCGCCTGCCAAGACTAGGGGTTTGGAGTGGTGAAACGCTTCATGATCAGTGGTCAGCACTCGTATCCACTGCGTGTCAGTGGTGGATTTACCAGGGCTATCCAGCTTGTGGCAATCAGAAAACTGTATGTGACATGGAGATCTCATAAAAAACTATAGACATGGAAATGTATGAACTAACAAATATAGAAATACATAGGAAACACATACACAGTGTACATATATATATATACAAACGCTATATATATATATATATATCCCCATTGAAGCATCAAACATAGTTTTATATCTATATAGATCGTGATAGATCATTGTATCATCTTTATATATATATATGTTTATGTGTATATATATACACAGTAAAAAAATGATTAATACCATCAACTACCTAAGATGAATATCCCATGAAATCCCCCAATGTTTGACCAAGATGATTTCACGATGGGATTTTTGCCGCCAGGCTTGTGGAACCTCACGTCGGCTCCTGGCGCCATCGTTTGCGACGACGCTTTTCGGCACTTTATTCCGCACGCGTTGGACCCGGGGAGTGGCGAATGGACCCGGAGACTTTACCAGCAAAATGGTGACTTAACATAACTTAACCAACTAAAATGGTGACTGAACCATGCAAAATGAAGACTTCACCAACTAAAATGATGGCAGAAACCCCAAATGGTGCTGTAATCAACTAAAATGGTGGCAGAAACCAACCGAACATGGCTTTTTTTAAGCAGCGAACATGGTCGATCTCCGAAATTCTGTGTGTCTTAATCTTGATATGATCTCTTGGTATGCTGGACACTCAAGTTTTTTGTGAGAAACTCAATGAATCTTTGGCCTGGAAACGTGATCAACCAGGCCGTTTAGGTATGGGTCAAACGTTGAGTCTACCCAACAAAACCAATCAAATCATGGCGGATTTCAACAGCTGATACCATGGGTTTACCTTAAAAAGCGCTAGTTTCCATAGTCAGGTTCTATTTTTCTGAAGCAAGTTCCAAGTTTCCCTACATTTTCCCATGTTTTTTCATGAGTTTCCCGGCGGAGTCCGCATGTTTTCATGCCACTTTCCGCGACTTTTTGCTCCAGGCCATCACCATGGCCGCGGTCTTGCGCCCTGAGCTGGTCCTGCGCAGTAGTAACTTGGTCAAACATTGATATTCATCTTAGGTAGTTGATGGTATTTGTCTATATATATATATACACATAAACATATATATATATATGCATATATATATACATAAACATATATATATATATATATATGTATATATATATATATAAAGATGATACAATGATCTATCACGATCTATATAGATATAAAACTATGTTTGATGATTCAATGGGGATATGATGGGGATATATAGACCTAATTCTCCAATTTGTGATTTTGTCTGGAAATGGCGGCATACCCCCCAAAAAGGCGCCATTTTGATGATATTTTCAGACATCATTTATGTACATGGATGGTGCGTTTTACTGGTACTTCTACCTTTTTCTTGGAGCCAATCATGGAAATACCAGTAAATTTTCCTGGCGTTTTACTGCTTGGAATCATGGAACTTTGGAGGCCCAAAAATGCCATGGCTAAATGGGGGATGGCTTCCCACCAGCCTGGCATGGCTTTCCTAGGCCAGGTGCATGTGGAAGTGGAGCTGCAAGGAGCCCCTTGGACCAAATCGCTGGTTGCTGGAAAAGAGCTTTTTTGTAAAAGGGCAGGGTCTTGGTGAAGATTTTTTGAGCTGAACTTTGGAAGGTGGAACTGCCACTGATTTTGAAGATGATTTGGATCTTGACATTTTTGGGCCAAGAATTGGGATGTCCTGGACGTTACGTTTGTGGGTGATTGAATTCATCAAGGAGATTGCGCCTACCCTTGCTGTGAAGATGTGGCTACAAATAGCAGCCCATCATGGCTTCATGTTGAAAAAAAATCGTGTGATGATGGGTGGTTTACGCGTTTCAGAACCTGGCTGAAGGTGACAACTTATGACCCTTGGGTCACCCCAATGGATTCCTGTCGCTGACCAGCGACATTCCCAAGGCCCTTACGCGTGGCCAGACGGTGATCGCAACTGGGACTGAGGATTTGTTCAAAATCAGACGCCCCGCATGCCCCCCAAATGGCCCAAACGGTGTTGAACAGGGCATGATTCGAAAGTCTTTTCCGCCAAATTGGATGGTTTACTGCCAAGTGAGATTTGCGGCTATCAATCTTTGCCGCTCCCTTGTCCTGAGAACCATAGTGTACTGATGTATGACTGTATGACTTAGTTACTTAGCTCTACATACTTTATGATTAAGTAGAATAAGTAGATACCTCTAATACCTGCATGCTGCATGTATCGATTACATTTGTGTAGTGTATATATATAGATATATATACTATATATATATACTATATATATATATACTATGTGTATCTGTGTGTTTGTGTGTGTTTGCCACAGGAGTTTATCAATGTTTATCAGCCCCCTGGCTGTAGGATTGGGGCACCTGCTTCGATGGTGTACATCGACCGAAGCACATCCGCTGGGTGCAAGAGGTCCTAGAATTATCTAGTGGAATGGATGGTTGATTCCATGGACAATCCTAAAATAACATGGATGATATGGATGATATGGATGATATGGATGATATGGATGATGGGGTATCCCCAACAAAAAGCCCAACAAAAAGGAACCCCTCCGAAAATTTTTTCTGTGGCCAATTCTCGTTCTTTATGTCCTTTGGCGATTAGCAATGGGTCTGGCGGAGGATGAAGAAGATAACATCGACTACCCTCTGGTAATTTAACATAGCTATAGAGAATCACCATTTTTCATGGGAAAATTCACTATAAATGGTGATTTTCAATAGCTATGTTAAATTACCAGAGGGTAACATTGACAATTTTTCCTTCCATATTTGCGCGGGGAAGAGGCCATGGCTCAAGACTCTAGATCCTTGATTCGTGGAGCGCCAGGTAAAGTACTCGGAACACACCCAAATGGATGGACATGCTTCAGGGCTCATTTTGGTCTTCACACATTTCCTAAGCTGTGCTGGTGCATTGGGGTTCAGCTGCCTCGTGAAATTTTGCTGTTGCGTTGCATCGCCCCGGTAGCTTTGCTCAAGACAGAGGCAGATGCATCCACAGTATTGGCCATAGTGACGCCTTGGCGATATCCCAAGACTTCGGTAAGTATCCGGCAAACGCAAGTAAATAATGTCAGGCCTTTTTACTTGTTCAGCTTAGTAGCTGTATCAACAGCAAGTCTGTGATTTTTCATCCCCTAAAACGGATCCGCTCCGAATGGTCTGCCCAGGGGGCCCAAACGATAGAAAAGCTATGTATTGTTATCAATGGGACTCTTGTAATAACCTCCATAAGTAGAGATATAACCCCTACATGGTTATATAACCCACTTATTGCTTTGAGCTCTACTTCTCCAGCCTTTGAAACGCCCATAAGTTTGCCCAGCTCCACTTGTTGTCCATGCCATGGTGCCGAGGCAGCTCTCAAAAACATGGTGGGTGATGGTCGTTGGGGTCATTTCTGGATTCTGAAGCCCCATAGATCCCCCATTTTTCGGTGCCCACTCAGTGACCATGGGGACACAACCAGTGACTGCCCACCAACGCCATGACCCAAGTTCTGTGCGTGCGCAGATTCGCCCGGAGATTCTGCTGGCCATGGTTTGGGGTCCTCAGTTGGCGGCGTCCAAGGTTGCCAACTCACTGATAGCAGTCCAGGGATGCCCTGGACGCATCGAGAAACACACTTTTTTTGGATTTCAAAGTTGGGGAAAACATTCAGATAGTCCCAGGCTGAAGTGTCTTGGTATATCTTGGTCTGGCATATTCTAGGATCTCTTCAGTTTTGGGCTTCTTATTACGGAGATGGTTTGTATCATTGGATTGGTTTAAGGGGCATGTTACAGGACCCCCCTCGATCTTGGGGAAAAAACCCATGGTTTCCTGCAGAGTTTCACCCTGCCGAGGCTCCTTCCTCTAACGGCCGCCCAACTGCTGGGCTGGAAGGTACAAAGATCAGGTCTACGGACCCCAAAAAGATAGAAAGGTCATGATAGGTTACCCTCTGGTAAACTAACATAGCTATGGAAAATCACCATTTTTAATGGGAAAATCCACTATAAATGGTCATTTTCAATAGCTATGTTAGTTTACCAGAGGTTAGATTCGGTTAGATGATCATCGATTTTTTTGGGGATTTACTTTTCGATATTTTTTGGGATTGCTACACTATAGGACCGAGAGAAATATATGTTTTGGGTGCTTCGTGAAGTTGCGGGATGATGGGTTAAACATGATTAAAACCTATGGGCCCAATATTTTGGGGATGTACATGTTGATGACAAATCCTCCGGTAATCAGACGTGGCAACTGAAAATCACATAAATGCAGGTTTTAATAGGCCAATCAACTATCAATTGCAGATTTTCCAGCTAGCCACATTTGATTACCAGAGGGTACCAGCCATTTTGGGGGCAGGGAACTTGATCATTTTGCTGGGATCAGGAACTGAAAGACCATGAAACTGGAAGGCGCCATCTTGTGGGCGTGGTGGAGGGTTGGTTTACGGGGCGTGGCTTTCTTCCCTTTCTTTTGGGGGCGGAACATATTTTTTTTTTTGTGCCCACCAAAGATGATGTTTAATGACACACTGCAATGAAAAATTCCCCATTTAAAGATTCTTATCATATTGAAACCTCCATTTATAGGGGCTTTTCCATTGCAATGTTTGATTACAAAAGATAACGAACCTTGTTCAATCATGAACAGTTCGTTTCGATTGTATACTCACTGGCAATGATCGCGGTTGCGCATGCTGGTTTGGTAGCGCAAAACCTCAGCCACGCTCCTCTGGCCAGGGTCTACTATTTGAACCAGAAGACAGGTGAAACAGCCAGGCACCAAGGTGTGATCGGAATCTCTCACGTACGGACTCTTCAGTGCTGTAATGCTTCAAATTGGCCGCCGTTCATGATGGATTCCGGGTTCAGGCGAACCACAACCTGCGTCGGGTTGCTGCTTGAGTGACTTGAATTTTTCGAGACATGCTAAGTCCTGGCACCCTGCGTGGCTCTCACCACAGCTGGAGGGATCCTGTAGCAGCGCAGCTCGGCGAACTCCAAAATGGACGCCTTCTGTGTGGATTTGTTCCATCCATAAGTCAGAACCTCTGTGGCATTTAAAGATGATCCATTTATGGTTCCCAACCTGAACCCCCAGCCAGAGATAAGTTGTGGTTTCCCCAGTTCTAACCATTTGCAAAGGGAATCTTCACTGCCACAATGAAACACACACGAACGTTTCTGGTTGTTTTATGTTGTTTTTGGGTTCAAGGACTTGGAGTCTTGAACCAGCTTGAACTATCGATCGATGGGGATTCGCCCTCCGGTGGCCAACGATGGTTGAGGTTTGGCTCCATGCTAAATTGCTAAACCATCAATTAACATCAATTAACCATCAATCAACCATCAAGTTATAGTCATAGTTTGGCCAAATGCTTCCATCAAGTTATAGATAGTTATAGTCCATGTCATATCTCCTCTATCTCCAATAGAATAGATTGAAGCTTAATGAAGCTGAAGGTCTGCGGAAAACAAACCTGCGGAGACTGGTTGCTGGACAAGGCGCCAGTGCTGAGACCTTCGGGACCTTCGGTTTGGATCTCATGGCTTTCTTCCAGTCCAACTACAAAACTACATGAGTTTCTGTGGGGTTGAAACTGCTTAGATTCTCTCAGCATTGAGCATTACTATTTCTGGTGGTTTCAAATACATTTGTTATTTTCCATATAATATATTGGGATAATAGTTCCAACTGACTTTCATATTTTTCAGAGGGGTAGGTATACCACCAACCAGTTATTTTTTTTCCGTTTCTTTTGGCTTCAACACGGATTGCGCCAAAGTAAGGCGTCCGTTGAGGCTGTAAGCGTGTCAGTGGGAGATGCCCAGATCAACCACTGGAAATTGGTTTCACCATGAGATATCAGATCATGTCAGGTAATGCAATGAAATTCATGAATGTTTAATACTGTTTGGTAGTGTTCAAATCATGTCAGATCATCTATTTAATGTTTTTTAGATGGTTGCATCTACATTTTTTCCCTGCATTCCATCCCTTTTTCTAGTGCTGCTGGTTTGGCCAGGCTCAAAGCTTCTACACGGTGAAGGATCACAAAGTCAAGTGCGATCTCGCTCACATTGCCATGCTCAAGGCATCAGGGACTCGTCAGGTTTTGCCGGGGTTGGACCAGCGAAAAAAAAATGACCTTAAGGTCCTATGGTAACTTTGTGAGGGGATGGCTATTTGCCTTCCGCGTTGAGTTGAGTCGTAAACAATTCCGCATAATTACATTATATATATATAATATAATGTATAATATATAATACATAAAACATAATATATAATATATAATATATAATATATAATATATAATAAATAATATATAACATACAATATATAATATATAATATATAATATATAATATATAATATATATAATATATAATATACAATATATAATATATAATATATAATCCATAATATATAATATATAATAAACAATATACAATATATAATATATAATATATAATACATAAAAC
>Ga0126342_10020577_pt1 | contig 11089 bp, 8 predicted proteins | sample Cyp1metagenome_FD_92528 | JGI IMG/M metagenome (GOLD analysis project Ga0126342, IMG submission 92528) | Coral microbial communities from Lord Howe Island, Old Settlement Bay, Australia - Cyphastrea 1 metagenome | ecosystem: Host-associated > Invertebrates > Cnidaria > Coral ...
AAAAAAGTAATAATAGTCTGCCACCCCCCCCCAGGAAAAAAAAAAGTAATAATAGTCTGCCAAATCCAGGAACCAATTCCTTCGAACGCTTCCTGAGTGTAATGTATTGTAATGTACTGTATTGTAATGTAATGTGATGTAATGTATTGTAACGTATTGTAATGTAATGTATTGTCATGTAATGAATGTATTGTAATGTATTGTCATGTAATGTGTTGTCATGTAATGTAATGTAATGCATTGTAATGTAATGTAATGCATTGTAACGTAATGTCATGTGATGTAATGTAATGTATTGTAATGGATTGTAATGTAATGTAATGAATTGTAATGTAATGTGGTGTAATGTAATGTATTGTAATGTAATGTATTGTAATGTAATGTGTTGTACTGTCATGTGAGCGCTCATGTAATGAATGTAATGTATTGTTATGTATTGTAATGTAATGTAATGTATTGTCATGTAATGTATTGTAACGTATTGTATTGTAATGTAATGTATTGTAATGTAATGTATTGTAATGTAATGTCATGTAATGTATTGTAACGTATTGTAATGTAATGTCATGTATTGTAATGTATTGTAATGTATTGTAATGTACTGTATTGTAATGTCATGTGATGTAATGTATTGTAACGTATTGTAATGTAATGTATTGTAATGTATTGTCATGTAATGAATGTAATGTATTGTAAAGTACTGTGATGTACTGTATTGCAATGTAATGTATTGTAATGTAATGTATTGTAATGTAATGTAATGTATTGCCATGTAATGTAATGTATTGTAATGTAATGTTTTGTGATGTATTGTAATTTATTGTAATGCAATGCAATGTATTGTAATGCACTGTATTGTCATGTAATGTAGTGCCATGTAATGAATGTAATGTATTGCAATGTAATGAATGTCATTCATTGTAATGTATTGTAATGTAATACATTGTAATGTAATGTAATGTCATGTAATGAATGTAATGCTTTGTAATGTAATGTATTGCAATGTAATGTATTTATTGTAATGTGATGTATTGTAATGCAATGTAATGTATTGTAATGTAATGTATTGTAATGTGTTGTACTGTCATGTGAGCGCTCATGTAATGAATGTAATGTATTGTTATGTATTGTAATGTAATGTTTTGTGATGTATTGTAATGTATTTTAATGCAATGTAATGTATTGTGATGTATTGTATTGTAATGTAATCTGATGTAATGTAATGTATTGTAATGTCATGTATTGTAAAGCAAGTGTAATGTAATGTAATGTAATGTTTTGTAATGTACTGTATTGTAATGTAATGTAATGCAATGTATTGTAATGCAATGTAATGTAATGTATTGTAATGTAATGTATTGTAATGTAATGTATTGTATTGTAATGTATTGTAATGTATTGCATTGTAATGTATTGCCATGTAATGAATGTAATGTATTGTAATGTATTGTAATGTACTGCGATGTAATGATTTGTAATGTATTGTAATGTCATGTATTGTAATGTATTGTAATGTATTGTATTGTAATGTTTTGAAATGCAATGTATTGTAATGCAATGTAAAGTATTGTAATGTAATGTATTGTAATGTAATGCATTGTAATGTGTTGTACTGTCATGTGAGCGCTCATGTAATGAATGTAATGTATTGTTATGTATTGTAATGTAATGTTTTGTGATGTATTGTAATGTAACGTATTGTAATGTGATGTATTGTAATGTATTGTATTGTCATGTAATGAATGTAATGCATTGTAATGTAATGTAATGTATTGTAATGTATTGTAATGTATTGTAATGTATTGTAATGTGATGTAACGTATGTATTGCTGCGTGCCGGTCTTGTCTTCCCCAAATATTGGGATTTGAAGAGACAATGAGGAGAATTGAGGATTCAAAATTGGTATAATAGCATACGCATATATATATATGTTTTAATGACACATTACATTATACTCTGGATGATTCAATTGTCTATGCATTGCGGATTTTTTGGTTATTTAACATGGGGAAGATCCAATATTAACAGATGATATTAGATGATTTATATGCTGATTTTCCAATGGATTTACCATGGATTTACCCGTGAAGCATGGTTTTTAACTAGCCAAAGATATATTTTTCCAAGTCGCCGCATCGATATCCCGAGCCTGGCAGAGGGTAAAGCGGGTTGAAACATAGGGGTTGAACCTATGGGTTATAGGATAATGGGAAATATGTATATATATATATATATATATGTGAGAAGTACATATAAATAATGCATATAGTATATGTGGATAATAACAATATTGAAATCAAACAATATTGCAATAGTTATATATATGGACATATGACATATGATATGACTTTATGACATATGTGACATATGACGTGGCTTTTAATGAAGATGAACATGAATATATTAACATCGCTCTACTGATGTTCCCACTTCTCTCACATACATGATACCCTCCAGTAAACGTTTACATAAGTATTGAAAATCACCATTTTTTTAATGGGTAATTCAACGATTTCTATGGCCATGGCTTCAATGGCTTTTTGTATATTTCACCATCGGACGGGTTGGTTTTCCAGGGAACATCTTCACCGGAAACCATGGGGAAACCCCGAAATATCAAGGTTTCAAACGCATGTTGTACATTCATCATGTGTTTTCCTGGATATAGAAATTACCAAAAAGATAGAACATTATAGAAACATCATCAATCAGTGTTTAATTAGGATTTTGATTTTTCTACAGGATTTTGATTTTTCTACCGACCATTTTTTGAGCTACTATAAATCATGTTAAAATTCGCCAATCTGAACTGTTCGGCCTTTACAGGTTGTAGCCCACTTCTCCTGCTGGGGATGATTTCAGCCTAAAGAGCTTACTTACCCATATTAAAAGCCTTAAAGCTTAAAACTACCAAACACAAAATCTTCAATAGTCTTCACTATATATTCTAGTTCCTGAGTTATATGAACAAATTCATCAGGTACATAACATTACATTCAGTTACACAGCAGTTTTTTTTTTGTGGGGTGACTAAGAAGTGACTTCTTCGGATCACTGCATGGATCATCTCCCCAGCCGGGGGCGCCTCAGCGGCCGGAGGCTGGTAGCCTGAAATCGCCTCCTTGAGATCGGGCACGTGATGCAGACATTGCAACGTTGCCTCGGGACAAACGGGACGAACGCCATGGGGAGATGTCGATTGCCGGGGGATGGCCATGGCCATGGGTGAATGTGTACCTGGTAAGGAACTAGTCCATGTATCATTGTTAGTGATGGTTGGATTGGATTATAGCGTTTCTTTCAGGGTTTTCGTCTTCAACCAACCTTTTGATCAAGGCTTGTATGAGAACGAAAGCCACGTCGTTCGAGGCGATGGCTTCTCCCTTGTGAAAAACTTCCCTCGCATACGACGTCTTTCCCACGTGCCACACATCGTCGAAGTCGTCCAAGAGCTCTGAAGCACCCTCCACTGTGCACATGCACATGAAGAACATGAGTTTTGATATGTCTCTGATCATAGACTGGTAACCTCGCGTTCCATATTATCCTGATATCTTCCTTGTTCCTGAGACAGCAGATTCCCCTTGCTGTCATCTCTGCAGCCAGAACTGCGTATTTTAGCGTCGCATAGCATGATGCGCCCCTCAGAAGCAGACTCAACACTGCGTTCTCAAGTGTCGGCTCATGAACAGCAATATTTCTTTCTCTTCTTGCTTCCAGAATGTAACACGCCGAGGATTGCCCAGACATTTTTCTTTTCACACACCTGCGTGACACTGCATGAGAACCCTCAAAATCACTGCTCAGCATGCTGCGTATCCTCCGGGCCATACACATACTTCCCGAACCAGCCATTCTAGCCATGTGTCTGATCTGAAACTCTTCGATTGAACCGACCATGCTGATCCGTGTGCCCTGCGATCGATATCCTTCAGTCACCTCGCTTCCACATGTGGTCAATCCAAACGCTTTCCTGCCTGAAAAGTGTGATCCGCCACCTAAGCTCGACCTTTCATTGTCAGCTTGTTCGCCCTCTTGAAAGTTTGTTCAAACTCATGATCCCGCTAGATGTTTTCAAGTCCAGCTATTTCTCCGTATGTAAATCAAATTTTCGGCCATATTCTAATTAGATACTAAAGGGACATTTAATCGATTGTGAAATATTGGTTTTCAAGTTTTGTTTTATATTAAGGCTTTTAATTTAATTTTAGGGGAAAGCTTCGAAATCCAATGTTTGGCAATATGTTCATTAGATCTAATTAGATTTGAAAAGGTCATCCAATCGATTTTGAAACAGAAAATTGTACTTGTTTATTCGGGGAAGTTTCGCACCCTAATACTAAATACACCCTAATACTAAAAACTCCTCCAGGTGTTTGTTATTTGGGGGGGAACCGGTGGGACCGTTTGGTAAGAGGGGAAAGGGATTATAATATAGATGCATCTGTTTAAATCACACTGGGGTATAATATATATATATATATTCCAAGACATCCCGGATTTTCTGACAGGTTAAAACCAACTTAGAACCGACGATGCCGTCCTCTCTATCAATTCTGATAGCAATGAGGTCATGTACAGACCATTTTCTTAGGGTATGTCCGTGAGTCAGTGAGAGGTATACACTGGTATACAATTTATATATAAAATGGGTAAAACAATGTCATAAACCATTGCCCAAAGGGGAAGTTTCAGGTTTCGCTTATGGTAGTTTCCAGCTGATCTTCCAGCCACAAGCACAGCCAAGCTTCGTTCATGTAGCAGGTGTTACCCAAATTCTTGATTCCCGCCGGTGGGATCTCAACTTTCCTCGGATTGCTGTGAATTCATAGCGACCAAGTGACCAACCCAGAAGCAACACGCCGTCCAGGGGGTGCAACGAAAATCAAAATATTCCAATGCATTCAGAAAAAATATCTGCCAGGACTCCCACAAAAACACGATATTTTTTCATAATTATCAATATCCATGTTTTTTTTATTTTGCAACCAAATTCCGAATTTACATGAATTTACATAGATTACATAGATTACATAGATTATTGGAGATACACCCATCTTATTCAAGTAACTTCCAACATCTGTCGACTAAACATAGCAACACAGTGCACTTGGCAAAGATCCACGAAAGGCGCATGTCACAAAGCCATCTCATGGCTCAGTTTTTGAGGCTTTCATGATGGGTCATATCAGCTTTTCCCCATGTATATATATATATATTATATTATATCATATCATATTATATATATATATATATTAAAATATTATATTATATTGTATTATATTACATTATATTAGATTATATTATATAATATTATATCATATTATATTATATATATTATATTATATTATATTATATTGTATTATATTACATTATATTATATTATATTATATTATTATATATATATATAACCCAAAGTACTTCAACAGTCAAGATCAGTCAAGTCTTTTTTCCATGGGAGTTTCTCATGTTTTCTCCAACCTAACAGCTGGCCTTTCTTCCTCCCCTGGCATCCCCTGGGCCCAAAGTGGCCATCCATCTCTCTGGACAAGTCGTCCAAGGCGCTTCTCCTTGAGGATCCTCGCCTTCTCTTCCGGCGACAAGTCCTCCTCGAAGACCGTCTTCTCCTCGGGCGCCTTCAACTCCTTGCCCTGGCGAAGGACCAGCTTCAACGGTTCAACCGGTGAGCAGTTGAGGTTCGTAGCTTTCTTTTTTTAGATGTGGTTCAAAATGGAAATGCTTGGAAATGGGTAGGAAATACGATTTGGAAATACCAATTATAGTTGAGCTTGTGGATTGTTTTTTGATGTTCGACGTCTTTTTATTGGTGACGCCTCCGGAGTTCCCATCAGGGTGATCTTGCTGCCAGGCTTCAGCTTGTTCACCTGGGCAAGCTGAACATCCACCAAAAGGGCAAAAACAAGAGGGATTTGTGAGGGCTTGAGCCACATATGGAGACTTCAACCAAGACAATATGAGTATATTTGCTGGGATGTAATGGAATGATATGGAATATGTATGAATATGTAATGTCAACTATACTGGGTATAGATATAACGACCAATTTTATGGGGAATACCAAAGATAGGATAAATCACCAACAAAGCATGTTTTCGTACCCTGCATGACAGAAATCCACAGATTTCCACACATTTATCCATGAGAAAATCAACCCAGTTAGAAAAAAAACATATGGAAGTTCTACGGGCTGGATAGGCCTTTTCTTGACTGTGCTGGATAGCATTCTTGGGCTGGATACCATCAAACTTTCATGACAGTGTTATTGCAATGAAATCTTCAACATATCTCAACATATTCATCATAGTTCATTCAACTCAAGCAACCCCAGCACACAAAATGTCATAACAAAACATATTAGTCATAACAATATTTTTGAAACACATATACAGATATATACAGTAATGATATGTATGGGTCAAAATTAGGTACCCCAAAATTATGGATGGTTAATACTAAACTAGACTAACATCTGTGGTCCCCTAGGTCTTCCATTTTGACCCACATCCATATGTAATGATAACGATGCCCCATTCCAATACATTCCAATCCCCGAAAACTGTGCCACCTTGGCCATCAGATCATCAGAGTCTTTCAGGATGCCGCCTGGGAAACCGATGTATTTCCTCAGCCGATGTAAACGCCCCCGGTGCTTCATTTCATCACGATGAATGCAACAAAAAATCAAAGAAACACGTGATGCGACCTGATTCCAAAATAAACAAGCTAGAAAACTGAAGGCTTTTTTTGAACCAGAGTTGGTGATGCTATGATAGTAACGGATGATTTACCCATTACATATGGCGATTCAACGATCCAACCTGGATCTGCTTTAGCAGGGGGTATGGACTATGGGCTAATCGACTAAACATTGCATAAAATTGCGTCCTCAACCAGTTGCTTTCAAACGTGAACACCCCATAGATATCCATGTAGATGTAACTATAATTTAACAAACATTCTCCGTGGTTGATCTTCGATTAATATTCTATAGTTATTACATTACTATTGGTTCCATCAATCGTTCTATTATAGAATATGGTTGATAATTGTTGTGATTCCTATACACATATTGTGACCATAGAATATAGATTTGCATTACCATGTCAAATTATACTACATAGTTGTCCTATCAATTCCAAAAAATATTTTATTATATAGAATCTAGTGGATTATTGTTAATCATTGTTGATCATCATGGTTCTATCATAGTTATTCCCATTGTTTCCCATCATTGTTTCCTATAGGAATATATAGGAATCTTGGTTCCATCAATTGTACCCTCTGGTAAATGTTTACGTAACTATGAACAATCACCATTTTATAGCTTGGTAAATCAACGCACTTTCCATGGGCCACGGCTTCAATTGCTACGTAACAAATTATCAGAGGGTAACCTAATTCTATGGAACTCATTGTATAACATTATTGTTTCCTATCATTGTTCTATTATAGAATATTTTTTAATTACTGTGTGATTCTATCCCAGCAAATCATCCCTACTAAACCATATTTCATGCTGGTTGTCATCCCCATATCCCATGACGGATCCATGGTGCTGGTATATATGCTAACATAAAGGGGGTATATTGATGGGATCCATGTTACCATATATAGCAGCACCATGGATCCTATGGGTATAGGAATATTGCTTCCATTAATTGGTTCACCGGCCACTTTGTCCGACACAACGGCCGATTTTCGGCCACGGCTGCGTCCAAGGCTCTGTCGGTCCACGGGCACCGAGGTTAAGGTCCACACCTGCGTCTTAAAGACCTGGCGGAACGACTTGGTGACTCGTTCAACAGAAAAATGGGGAGGTCACTTTTATAGGTTTTATACAGGTTTATATGGTTTTATATGGTTTTATAATGTTTTGGAGGTCTCGCATAGGTTTTACAAGGTCTAGCACTATTGCTTACTCTTTGGTAACAAAAATCAGGGCTTAACTTCACCAATAGAATTGATAGGGGGAAATTCACCATAAAAGAATGTTGATTTCAGGGCTTGTTGCCAACTAGAATGGACAATTATGAAAAGTTCATCGGGAAAAAAAATGGGGATGACCATGAAGATTCGGTTTGATTTCACAACGTCATAATCTTGCCTAAAAAACATCGGTATCTTGTTGAACAACTGGGTTTCTGTCCAAACTAGAGATCTTGATCAACAGAACAGAAGCAACATGACGTCCTTTGAGCGTCACAGCAAGCGCAACGAGCAATTTTTGGAACGTGTGGCGTTCTGCTCACAAATTAAAAATGAAATGTTGAAAGACAACTTAATTAATGCTTTTGGGTTTATACCAGATTATACCAGCAGCAATGACGTTGGTTGATATATATTGATATAGCTATAGGACAGAATTCTGGACCCCAAGAACCCACGGTTACGCTGGAGCCTCTACGCTGGAGCCTTCCTCGATGGTTACGTCGAATTCTTCCTTGTTCCATTTCAGCTTGATTTGCCTCGGCCATGTCCACAGGAAACAAAAAAAACGGTCAAACACATCAGAAAAAAAAACACGTGTATGTTTTCTGGTCAAAAGGTATCTATAAATCTACATATATATATATACAGTATATATATATATACACATACATATAGTTTATACCTCAATGGATTGATTCAAAGGAAATATTGACCGAAAACCATGGCTTTTACCTGCAAATACAGGGGGTTGCTTATAACCATCCAAATATATATATATAAATATATATATATCCAAATCATATCATCATTGCTTCACACAATAGTCTTGTTCCTGCAATTCTTATGTTCATATAATTATATATATCCAAATCATGTCATCATTGCTTCACACAATAGTCTTGTTCCTGCAATTCTTATGTTCATTCGCTGAACATTGTTGACTTATCCATCAACAATACACTGCTTCGTGTACTTATTATTATATGCATATCAAAATATGATATGTAGACACTTATTTTTTATCTTTGGATGTTAGGCAAATAAACAAAATGTTTCTTACAATCTAATGTTCCCTCCGACGTCACCAGTCTTCATCCAGGTCGCGCCATAGCTCCCAAGCAGTTGCGCGATGCGAAATGTCGACAACTCAAACAAAGGCCGTAAGAATTCCTATGGCACCACTGTGGAATACGATCGTGAACATTGAAAAGTAGCCGGTTGGAATATGAGTGCTGCAGTTTTGATGCAGTTTTGATTTGAAGCACCTGTTCAAATAAATATCATTAATGATATATATATATATATATATATATATGTACATATTGTATATGTATAATATACAGCATTAGCTGATTCAAAGTTGATCTGAAGGATGTGTTGAAGCTGGCTGCCTCTAAATTCAGGCCTGCGAATGTGAATTTTCTTCCAAGTGCATCCAGCCCAAATGGCCCCCGTGACATGCACCGGAAGTGGATTGAATCAACCCTCCATCACTGGAGGTTTAGGGCATGGGGCTTACCACAAAGCTAAAATAACGAGTTTATAGTGGGTATATTTTGATACTTCGACTGGTTTACCAATTCAAAATGGGATAACCCTTCCGGTGTTTGTAGTTGGGGCTCACTCAGGTACTTTCAACGGGTTCTTATCTGTTCAATCAACATGGCAATAGGATATGATATGAATCCATCAACACGTTGATACATGTAAAATGTTAGAAGTATATAACTTATATAACCTTCATTTAGATTGCTGGTACCCTCTTCCTTGGAACGTCCAAATGACCAACACTAGCGAATTGGATGAGATTCACGGAGGATCATCTGGAGGTACCCCGAAATCATCCAAAATACGACCATCAAGTTGTCTATTGAAACCTATGGAGGCTTGGGGTTCCCTCATGACTTAGGAAAGCTCAATATTTTTTTTAACCCAGTGCGACTTTTTTTTTGTGCGATAAGCCACTGACTTGCGATCGCCAGGGTTAACCGCTTACAACCATCACATGGGATCATCAACCAGTCGTTGCCAGGGGTAAGCAAATGGATCACCAACGGCAACGAACATGTGGTTTAAAGCACTTTGTGGTTCGTTAGGATTAGTATATGTATATGGCATATATGGAGGTTTCCTAAGTCGGGCTACCCCCAAAGCTGGATGGTTTATTTCATGGAAAGAACCGATCTAAAGTGGATGAGAACTAGGGGTAGCCCCATGACTCAGGAACCCAGGAACCTCGATCTGTTCCCCCAATCAGCAGTTGGGAAACCCCAAGAATTCATGGAGATATTTCCCTAACGTGGGGCCCCCAAAGGTTGGCTTTGTTGACTTATGTTGACCCCACATTTTTGTTTTATATAGTTATATCTACCAGAATCTAGCATTACAACATCTATAAACTATGAACAATAGTCAACAAAAGTACAAACCAACTTAGCCATAAATCAGCTATGGCTATATCCCATTGAATCCCCACCTTGCAGCTTTCCAGGCCATGGGCATTTCACCCGTTTTTCACGACCCACCGGAGAGTGAGCAAAACGAAGCCGCCGCGAGAGCACCGTCACGTGATGCGAAGATCCGGGGGGGCCGAGGTACCTCGGCACGGGATAAAAAGTGCCCAATCCATAGTACTATCCCACATATATATATATATATATAATTATATATATAATGTGTAAGTATATACATATGTACGTGTATCTGTATGTGTATGTCTATAAATATATATAATATAATGACTATAATTGTACTATATATAGTTCTAGCAATTTCTTGCCCATATTCCAGGGCCGAACATATTCCATGCCAAAATAGCTGGGAAATTTCAGGGAATTGCGAAGACCCCTTTCAGGTGAAATTTGCAGTGTAGCGGGGATCGTGTCCGAATTTGACTGCGCGGGTTCGCGCGGGTTTGCGCGGGTTCGCGTTGGTTCGCGCGGATTTGCGCGGGTTCGCGCGGGTTCGCACGGGTTTGCGCGGGTTTGTGCGGGTTTGCGCGCGTTCGCCCGGGTTCGTGCGGTTTCGCCCGGGTTCGCGCTGGTTTGTGCGGGTTTGATGATGATGATTATTATTTTCATGATTATCATGATTATCATGATGATGAGTCAATGACCACAGCAATCGGTTCCGTCTAAT